>Ga0209777_10000045_pt1 | contig 195114 bp, 172 predicted proteins | sample FrelakmetHBP12HB_FD_187147 | JGI IMG/M metagenome (GOLD analysis project Ga0209777, IMG submission 187147) | Freshwater lake sediment microbial communities from the University of Notre Dame, USA, for methane emissions studies -HBP12 HB (SPAdes)... | ecosystem: Environmental > Aquatic >...
GTCGGTGTCATCCAGTACCCCCGATCCATCACGAGCCGTGCCCGTGGCGGTCCAGAGTAGGGTAGCGCGATGGCTCCGCGGTTGACAATCCCCGGCACGCACTTGTGACGGGCGGCTCAGTGCGGTGCGGTGCCGGACCTTCCAGTGGGCCCGTCAGTGCTGTGCGGTTGCCAGACCTTCCAGCGCGCGCCCGTCGCTCGCGCGGTTTGCCCGGAACTCGCCGAGAGAGATCGGGACGGCCACCCGCAGCATCAACCTCTACCGGAAACTCCGCGAGTACGGTCTGCTGAGCTGATCTTGTCCCCCGAACGCCGGCTGCCGCGTCGGTCCGGCGATTTTGCTGCAACATTCCGCCTCCCGTTTTCGTCTTGGATTTCGGCACGTAGTCAGTGACGTCCGGTGGTTGGAGCGAGATCGCGTTTGGCGCCGTGGGCCGTCTCTCCGAGCCGCCAGGACGTCGGCCGATGCGGCCGTCCGGGGTAAGGGGGATAAGAACATGAGAAGACACGGCTTGTGGTTGATGATGGCTCTTGCGGTCGCCATGGCTGCCGCCGGTGCGGCGCCGGCCCAGAACCCGCCGTCCCAATCGGCCCAGATGATCCAGCCGTTGAAGAACGTCGAGATCCGCCATGTCGATACGGTCCCGAAGATTGACGGCGTGATCGAAGAACTCTGGGAGACGGCCGACTCGGCGACCGGCTTCGTACAGAACCAACCGTACGAGAATACCGCGCCTACCGAGAGGACGACGGTCTTCCTGCTACAGGACGACGACAACCTCTACGTCGCGTTCCGCTGCTATTCCGAGCAGCACCCGCCCACGGCCAACTTCACGAAGGACGAGGACTACGTCTCGATCTCGTTCGATCCCTTCGGCAGCAAGACCAGCGGCTACTTCTTCCTGATGTTCGGCAGCGGGCTCTTCTGGGACGGGCTGATCATGGACGACGGCCATGCGACGGACCAGAGCTGGGAAGGGGTGTGGTATCGAGCGAACCGGATGTCCCCGCACAAGATGGAAGTGGAAATGAAGATCCCCTTCAAGACCGTCCGGTACAAAAAGGGCCTGTCGCAGTGGGGGATTCAGTTCCGGCGCCACATCGCGGCGAACTTCGAGGACGACTACTGGACGGGGGTTCCGCAGAAGGACGACGACCTGGTTTCGCGGTGGGGTACGGCGCGGAACATCGATCCGCGATCATCCGGCTACTACTTCGAGCTCTATCCGGAGGGCTTCACCCGCTACAACGCGTATCGCGGGAAGAACCCGACGATGAAGCCCAAGGGCAGCCTCAATCTCAAGTGGGACCTGACCCCGCAGACCTCCTTGAACGCGACCGCGTACCCGGACTTCGCCCAGATCGAGTCGGATCCCTTCTCGGTCAATCTCTCGCGGTACCCCACTTACCTGCAGGAGCAGCGCCCGTTCTTCGTCGAGGGGACGGAGATCTTCCGATTCTCGAGCTTTTCGAACAGCGGGTTCTTCCAGCCACTGAACACATTCTATTCGCGGCGCATCGGCAAGTCGCTCGACGGTTCGGCGGTTCCGATCATCGGCGGGATGAAGCTCACACACAAGACATCGGACTGGAACCTGGGCGCGCTCGGCGCCTTCACGGATTCCTACCGGAAGCTCGGGGAAGGCATCAATGAGCCGAGTCGGTCCTTTGGCGTACTCCGTGCGAAGCGCCGGGTGTTCGGGAACTCGGACGTCGGTCTGCTCGCCAGCGGCACCGCTGCCGGCGGCAACAACTACAACTACTCGATCGGCGCCGACGCCGGTCTCCGCCGGGGCTCGAACCAGGTGATCATCCAGGGTGGCATGAGCAATCGCGACGGCAAGAAGGGTTGGGCCCTCGAGTCGGGCTACAAGGGGTTCAACGGCAGATTCCTGACGATGGCAACCTACGAAGCGGTGGGCGATTCCTTCGACGTGCAGGATATCGGCTTCGCGCCGTGGGCCGGCCGGCAGCAGGCCATGCTGATCAGCGGGCCGTTCTGGACATTCCGCAGCGGCGCCGTGCGAAACCTGTACGTCGCGCCCGGCATCTCGCGCTCGCGCCAGCCCGGGAGCGGGAACTGGTCGACGCTCAGCTACTTCGCGATCAACCCGACCCTCCGCTCCAACTGGGGATGCAATCTGGAGGGGAACTACGGCCGGAACTACGAAACCAGCGACGTGACCGGCAAGGATGTCGGGTACATCTATAGGGGCGGCGATTTCAACTTCTGGGGCGTCCTTGCGGGCAACAACATCAACGGTGGTTGCTACTACAACTACAGCTACAACTACCGGCGGCACTACCTGGCCCCCCAGGGACAGAACTGGTTTACCTTCAGCTACTCGTTCGCTCCGCCCGTCAGCGCGACCCTGAACAGCAGCCTGTGGATCGAATGGGATCCGCGCAACCGGATCGTCGCCATGACGCCGATCTTCCGCCCGCGGGTCGACTACCGGTTGAGCCCCCTGATGACCTTGTCCGTGTTCAACGAGATGGTCGCGTCCACCCCAGAATCGCATCTCGCGAGGACCCGGTTGCAGACGGACCGGCTGGGGCTTCTGTACTCGTGGAACTTCGCGCCCAAGAGCTGGCTGTACGCCGCTCTCAACGACTACAACGCGCTCGATTACGACACGCATCACCCGCAGGGCGTCATGAAGCAGCAGTATGGGATCGGCGCCGTGAAGCTGAAGTACCTGCTCTACTTCTAGAGAGCCGGAGGAGATGCCGGGCATGCCGCGTCGGCGTGCCCGGCGGACCCAACCGCAGGCTTTTCCACGTACACGGACCAGCCTTGGACCACCCCGGTATCCTTGGCGAGGGTGTCGGCGACCACCAGGTAGAAACAGCCGCCGCGCCGCATCCCATCGAACGCCGATAGGGAGACCTCGCCCTCACCGCAGGGGCTATCGTCCTTGAAATAGTAGGTCCCGTCGAGTCTTCTCGGGCAGGCGTGCGGTTCTCCGGCGGCCCAGCCGTTCAACCTTGCACGGTGCAACTCGAGCGGTGCGCCGGCATCCGGCTTCCCGTCCTTGTCGGAGTCGTAGCGGATCGAGAGTTGCAGATCCGCCGGGCTGACATGTGCGATGTCCAGCCGCAGGATAACCTTGTCCAACGCCGGGCCGTCATCCGGAACATGAATCGGGCCGATCGTGATTCCGGCCGGATCATCATCCGGGATGACGGTGCGGGCATCGAACGAAAAGCGCTCGTATCCGCACTCGCTCATTCTGTCCGGAGACCCGCCGATCGGCGGCGCGTCCGGGGCGAGGGCCGAGCAGCCAACCATGATGGCCGCACTCGCGGCCAGGCACATCGCGCTTCGCATGACATCCTCCTCGCTCGAGGCATTCCGTCTTCCGCCTCTCATCCCGTCATGCGATGAAACGGGCAGAAACCTGCAACGCGATTCCCGAGATCTGAGCCCCGGATGTCGACATCCCGGGTATCCCCTAATGGATTCTCCTTGCTAGGGGTTACCGGGGGTCATAGGCTTCTTACACGCTGGCTTGGACGGTGGCGGGAGGAGAGTTTTCCAGCGATGAGTGGATCCATCCGAGGGGAAGTCACCCGGATCCTCACGGATCTCAAGCGCGACGACGTCGACAAGATCTCGGCATCCAATCGCTTGTTCGAGGTCGTCTATGCGGAACTACGCCGTCTGGCGACGCGGCTGATGCGCGACGAACGGCGGGGTCACACGCTGCAGCCCACGGCCCTCGTGAACGAGACCTATCTGCGTCTGGTGGGGGGCGCCGGAACCGAATGGGAGAACCGGGCCCACTTCTTCGGGACCGCCGCGACGGCGATGCGCCGGATCCTGGTCGAGCATGCGCGGCGACGGGCGGCCGCCAAGCGCGGAGGGGGCTGGCAGCGCGTCACACTCGATGAGGAGATCGTCCGGCCGGGGGTTTCGGACGTGGAAGTCCTTGACCTGAACCGCGCGCTGACACGGCTCGGCGAGATGGACGGCCGCATGGCGCGCATCGTCGAGCTGCGCGTATTCGCCGGCATGGAGATGGAAGAGATCGCCCGCATCCTGGACATTTCGGAGCGCACGGTTTACGGGGACTGGCGCGTGGCGAAGATGTGGCTCGCCCGCGAGCTGTCCGAGGAAACGAAACCGTGAAGCCAGATCGCTTCGCTCGAGTGAAGGAGCTCGTGCTCAAGGTCGCGGACCTGCCCGAACCCGAGCGGCGGGCCGCACTGGACGACGCATGCAAGGGAGATCCCGAGCTGCGCCGCGAGGTCGAAGCGATCCTCGTTCATGAGAACGAGACAAGCGATGCCCTGAAGACGCACGCCGTGCTCGAGCGCGAGCTGGGCGGGCCTCGACCGTCCGCGCGGTTGATCGGGCAGACGATCGGGCACTACGCGATTCTCGAGCTCCTCGGCGAGGGGGGCATGGGGGAGGTCTACAAGGCCGAGGACACCCGCCTGAAACGACCGGTTGCGCTCAAGTTTGTTCGCAGGGATCTGTTCGCGAGCGACAGGCTCAAGGCCCGCTTCATCGAGGAAGCCCGGGCGGCCGCCGCGCTCGATCATCCGAACATCTGCACCGTCCACGCGATCGAGGAGTGGGAAGGGCAGCTCTTCCTCGTGATGGCCTATGTCGACGGCAAGACGCTGAAGGAGAGGGTCGCCCGGGGGCCGATCGACATGGGGGAGGCGCTGGCCATCGCGATCCAGGCGGCATCCGGCCTCGCGGCCGCGCATGCCCACGGAATCGTCCACCGGGATATCAAGTCCGCGAACATCATGCTCTTCAGCGACGGACGGGCGCAGATCGTGGACTTCGGACTGGCGCGATCGTCGAGGCGCGCCGAGATCACGGAGACCGGCGCGGTCGTTGGGACGGTGGGGTACATGTCCCCCGAGCAGGCGCAGGGGAAACCGCTGGGTCAGACGACCGACATCTGGTCGCTGGCCGTCGTGCTGTACGAGATGATCGCCGGGCGAATGCCGTTTCGGGGCGGGGATGAGCGCGCGACCATTCGGTCCATCATCAACGACGAGCCCGAGCGCCTCTGCGCGCTGCGGCCGGACACGCCCCCCGAACTCGAACGGATCGTCTGCAAGGCGATTGCCAAGGATCCGGACGATCGCTATGCAAGCGCCGCGGCGTTCCTCGATGACCTGCGCGCGCTTCAGAGACAGATCGACTTGAGCTCGGGCGCCGAGACCATCCCGATTCGACTGCAGATCCCCCGCTGGCAGCGCCGTGCGCTGATCTTCGCGGGCGCGATCGTCGTCGTCGTCTCGGCCTTGTTCGTGCGCGAGGTCGTTCGACGGGGTGAAACCCCTGCGATACCGCGGGGGCAGTCGCTGCAGGTGACGAGTTCGGATGCCTGGGACGGTGAGCCCGCCATCTCTCCGGACGGGGGGCGGATCGCCTACGCGTCCGACGAATCGGGAATCTCCCAGATCAACGTCATCGATGTCCATGGTGGAAACCCGCTGCCGCTGACCTCTGATTCCATCCCCAGCTACGATCCCGCCTGGATGCCGGATGGAAACAGCATCGTGTTCGTTTCCGACCGGAACGGTTCGCCGGGAATCTGGAAGACCAGCCAGTTCGGGGGAGGCGCGACGCTTCTCCTGCGGGGGGGCCTGGACCCGGCGATCTCCCCCGACGGCACACGGATCGCGTTTGCCCGCCCCGATTCATCCGGCTATCTGAGAATCTGCGTCGCCTCTCTGGACAATCTCGGCGCCACGTGGGTGCTCACGGGCGAGCAGGACGGGTTGTGGGATCAACGGAACCCGGCCTGGTCGCCGGACGGTGGGTTGATCTGCTATTCGGCATGGCAGGACCTCTGGCTCGTGTTTCCCATCGGAGGTCCGGCCCGACGGTTGACGAAGGATGGCGAGGCGGACATGCACCCCTCCTGGTCCCCGGAGGGCCGGTACGTCTACTTCGCATCCACCCGAGAGGGGACCCAGGCGCTCTGGAGGGTCAGCGCAAGCGGCGGTTTGCCCCAGCGGCTGACCTTTGGAACGGGGCCGGAAGTTCATCCGAGCATCTCGCGCGACGGGGCGAAGCTTGCCTACTCCACCGAGAGGGCCGGACGTGAACTCTATCTGCTCGATCGCGGGACGCGACAGGAGGTTCGCGTGCCCAACGTCCGCAATGCATTCATGGCCTCGATTTCTCCGGACGGAACGCGCCTCGCGTTCGCGGCTCAGCGTTGGGGGGACAACTACGACCTTTGGCTTCAGTCCCTGAAGGACGGCCGGCCCGTCGGTCCCCCGCAGCGGTTGTTGGACCAGACCGGAACCGTCTCGAATCCCACTTTCTCTCCCGACGGACGCTGGATTGCCTACTACCTCATCCTGCATGGAGAGCGACACGTCTGGGTCGTGTCCGCATCGGGGGGCGAACCGATCCAGTTCACGAATGGCAAGGGCGCGGAGACCAATCCCGCATGGTCTCCGGATGGCAAACACCTCGTTTTCACGGTCGACATGCATGGCGACAGCCACATCTGGGTCGCCCCGGTGTCCGATGGGCTACGCACCGGCGCGCCGATCGAGGTTCCGACGGGTGATGAGATCCTCGCGTTGGTGCCCTGCTGGGCGCCCGACGGGGAGACCATCGCCTTCTGCGGACATCGGAAAGACGAGTCGGATATCTGGCTGGTGCCGGCGGACGGCTCCGGGCCGCCGCGAAGGGTCACGTACAACGCATCCGCCCAGCGTGTGCGCTGGGATCCCCTGACGGGAGACCTCCTTGTCTCGGGCTACTGGGGGGCACGTCACAGCTTCCTCTATCGAGTCGCCCGCGACGGCGGAGGGTCGGTGAGATTCGAACCGGAGGTGAACTTCGGGACGTTGCTTGGGTTGTTCGACCTCTCGTCCGATGGCCGATTGCTTGTCTATTCGAGCCAGGAGGACAAGGGGGATGTGTGGGTGCTCGAAGGAGCGAAGGGTAGTTACTGACATTGAATCGAACGCGAAGGAGGTGGGTCGTGGTGGGTAAGAAGAGCGCCGGGAAGGGCTCGGCGGTGAAGGTCACCGGAAGGGATCTCAAGTACGTCATGCAGATGATCCACATGATGGTTCACAGAATCGACGATGATCTGAGGGTGCTGGATGATGATCGAACTTTCAAGTTCTCGCCGAAGAAGGGCGGCGGTTCGAGGCGGAAGCCGAATCCGAAGTTCGCGATGTACTGCTATTACCCTGGGGAGGCGGGACCCGTCCCGACCAATGCGCTTAAGGGTTGCTGCGAGTGGGGTGGTGCTGGGGAAGGCGACTCGCCGGTGAAAGTCCTCAGGATCGGGCACATTCACTATGGAATGTCTCGGGTGGGCCTGCTGGCCTCGTGTCTCGTGCAGGCGTTGGCAGCGGGTGATCTGAAATCCCGGGTCGGCGAGTAATCGGCGAGCGGCGGCACTCGGTTCGATCGGAAGGAGTCGGAGATCCGCGGCCCGACGGGGGGAACGACCGCGTGATCGATCGGATCGATTCGCTCGCCCTCATGCTGACCGGGGAGTGCAACCTCCGCTGCCGTTATTGCTACCTGCAGAACCGGCTGCACGGGCGGATGCGCGTGGACACCCTGCGGGCGGCCATCGATCTGGCCCTCCGCGCGTCGAACCGTCAGGTCACGATCCTCTTGACCGGCGGCGAGCCTCTCCTCGCAATGCCGCTCGTCCGGGAGGCGGTCGCCCACGTGGAGGCGAACCGTCCGGACGGGAAACGCGTGAAGCTGGGTCTCATCACGAACGGGATCCGGCTCACGCCTGGAGTTGTCTCGTTCGCCGCCGTGCACGGGATCGATGTCCAGTTGAGCTTCGATGGCGTTCCCGAAGCCCAAGCGGTCCGTGGACGGCGCACGTTCCCGGTGCTGAACCGGCGGCTTATACAACTCCGCCGCTGCCACGAACGTTTCTACCGCGATCGGCTCTCCGTCGCCGTCACGGTGACCCCGTCCACGGTGGCGCATCTGGCCGACTCCGTGGCCTACTTTCTGAGGATCGCGGTGCGCAGGATCGATATCGCACCGGCCGTGACCGGAGAATCGGCGGCGAATGAGGCACTTCTTCCGGCGATCGAGCGGCAGTTCTCGCGCATCTTCGATATGAGCCTCGATCATCTCGAACGGACGGGGTGGGTGCCGGTCACCCTCTTCCGAAAGGAGGGGGTGGCGTCCCGGTCCCGTGCTCGCAAGCGCGCGATGTGCGGTGCTGGGCAAGGGGAGACCCTCGCGGTGGATCCATCGGGACAGATGTCCGCGTGCGTCATGTTCTCGGATGCAAGCATCCCACGCTCGGCGCCCCTCGCGCACGGGCTCGGCGGGCTCTGTCTCGGGGATCTCCGCGCGCCGGCGCTTCGGGAACGCCATCGACGTCTCGCGGAAGCTTGCCGGGAGGCCGGGGTCTTCGATCGAAGGGAGGACAAGTACTCCTCGTACGGCCGCTGTGGGGACTGCAAATATGGGGCCGAGTGCATGGTCTGTCCTGCGGCGATCGTTCACCTCGCGGGGAATCGGGACCCGAACCGCATTCCGGATTTCCACTGCGCGTTCAACCGCGTGGCGTTGCGCTATCGCCGACGCTTCCCGCAGAAGCCCGGCATTCAGGAGATGCTCGACCGCGTCTTCCCCGGCGCGTCCGTCGCTTCATTGCGGGGCCGGCCCGGTTTTCCTCCTTGATTTGCCTTGGCCCGAGCCGCCACTGTGGCGCGGAGTCCATCGGTTGATCTGAGCGAAAGGGGCGCGCTGAGGCGGAAGACTTGAGGTCGAGGGGCGCGGATCGATTTGGCCGGGTGGCATCTCCGCACGACGCGCAGTCGGGGATGTCCGGAACCCCCGCCCGGGGCGAATCCGGCGCGGGTGCGCGCGGGGCGCCGAGCGCGCACGCCGGCAAATACGCGACCCTCGTGGCCTCGGGGATCCTCCTGAGTCGTGTCGCGGGGCTCGTCCGCGAACGGATCTTCTCGCACTTCTTCGGTCTCTCCGATGCGGGGGACGTTTTCAAGGCCGCCTTCAAGATCCCAAATTTCCTGCAGAACCTTTTCGGCGAGGGGGTTTTGTCCGCCTCCTTCATTCCCGTCTACGCGCGGCTTCTCGCGGAAGGGGACGAGCGGGAAGCGAATCGTGTCGCGGGCGCGGTGTTCTCCCTCCTCGCCCTGCTCGTCTCTCTCCTCGTGCTGATTGGTGTTCTCGCCGCGCCGTGGCTGGTCGACCTGATCGCCCCGGGTTTCGCGGAGACGAAGCGGGCGTTTCTCGTGCAGGTCGTCAAGATCGTCTTCCCGGGGACCGGGCTGCTCGTCCTCTCGGCGTGGTGTCTCGGCGTGCTGAACAGCCACCGCAGGTTCTTCCTCTCGTACGCGGCGCCCCTGGCCTGGAACGCCGTGATGATCGCCACACTCCTGGGATTTGGGCCGCGCCTCGGCCAGTTCCCGCTTGCCCTGATGACGGCATGGGGCTCGGTCGCGGGGAGCGCGCTCCAGTTCCTGGTCCAGTTGCCGATCGTGCTGCGTCTAGCGCGCGGGTTGAACATCGGACTGAGGTTGCGGTCGCCGCACGTGCGGCAGGTCGTGCGCAGCTTTGGCCCGGTCTTCCTGAGTCGCGGGGTCGTGCAGGTGAGCGCGTACATCGATAACCTGCTGGCCAGCTTCCTTTCGACGGGCGCCGTCACGGCTTTGTACAATGCACAGACGATCTATCTGCTTCCGGTGAGCCTGTTCGGAATGTCCGTCTCGGCGGCGGAGCTGCCGCTCATGTCCGGGACGCTCGGAGATGCCTCCGAGGTGAGCGAAGTGTTACGGGGCCGACTCGATGCGGGGCTGAGGCGAATCGCGTTCTTCATCGTGCCGTCGGCGATGGCGTTCCTCGCGCTCGGGGATCTCGTGACGTCCGTCGTCTATCAAAGCGGTCGCTTCGGTCACGCGGACTCCATGTATGTATGGAGTGTGTTGGCCGGCGCGGCGGTCGGACTCCTCGCCAGCACATCGGGGCGGTTGTACGCATCGACGTTCTACGCGTTGCGCGATACCCGAACGCCTCTCCGATTCGCGTTGGTTCGCGTCGTCCTGACGACGGCGCTCGGATACTTGGCCGCGTTCGTCCTGCCGGGGGTGGTGGGAATCGGACGCCGTTGGGGAGTGGCGGGTCTGACTGCCTCCGCCGGAATCGCGGGCTGGGTCGAGTTCCTCCTGCTTCGCCGCGCGCTCAATCGGCGCATCGGACGGACCGGGATCCCTCCGCGTTTCCTTGCGTCGCTTTGGATGGCCGCGGCGATCGCGGCCGCTGCCGCCTGGGCGGTGAAGCTCGGGATTCGGGTCGAGCGGCCGCTGCTTGCCGGGCTCGGGACGCTCTTCATCTACGGCGCGGCGTACGTCGCCGCGACGTCCGCGCTCCGCGTCGCGGAGGCGCGCGCAGTGGTCTCGCGCCTGACGCGCCGGCGTTGACGGGAACGCCCCGGCGGGTGAACCCGACCGGGGCGTCCGGCACTCCCGAGCGCGGATGGGTCTAGTGCAGGTTCGCGATGTTCTTCTCGACCATCTGGACCGCGGCCGCAACGTCCTTCGACGCCATCTCGTGGCAACCGTGGCTGCAGCACGCGTAGGACTTTCCGTTCTGCTGGAGATACTCCGTCGTACCGTCGATCGTGAAGACCTTTCCGCAACCGCAAATGGCCTGGGTCCCCTTGTCGGTCACGGCGATCACGTTGGCCACGCCGAGGTTCATGTGCGTCAGCTGGTTCAGGATCTGCGCCATGTTGGTCTGCGCCATCGCCGCGGCCGTCTTCGGGTCCTTCATCGCCATGTCATGACATGCGGGCGAGCAACAGGCGTAGTCCTTTCCGTCGACCTTGAGGTACTCGGTCTCGGTGGTCGGCGCGAAGATCTTTCCACAACCGCAAATCGCGAGTCCATTGGCGATCGTATTGGCGCTTGCCTTCGGGGCCTTAGGGGCGTTCACGGCAAACGCGGCTGACACGACGAAAAGCGAGAGAATCAGAATCCATGCGGCCTGAGTGAACTTCGAACGGTTCATCTAGTCAATACCTCCCGGATCGAACATCGATCCGTATTTTGGTCCCCGGGTTGGGTGGATTCGCCAAGAGCGGCGAGAAGTGGAACCGATCAGCTTCGCTCATGCTCCACGCGTTGTCAATTGTCATGGCTTGAATACGATTTCACAAAGCGGTGAATCGAGCCCGGGGAAATCGCAAGCCGGCTCTTGGAAGTCGTCCGACCGCGCTCGAGCCGCGCGAGCTTCTTACGCACGTCCGCCCAGATCTCCTCGGCGTCGCGAGGCGATCGGGCGCGATCCGATCGATCGACTGCCATCTGAGTTATGCTACTTGCAGACAACAGCCTGGTGCGGTTTCGGCGGGGGTCAATCCGCCGCAGTGCGGTCGCAGGCGGACAGAGGGATCGACGCGGGAGGAGACGGAATCATGAAGTCCTATCGGGAGGAACTCTGCTTCAACACGGACACGCCGCGCGCGTACCTGAACATTACCCCGCAGATCGAGAGGGCGGTCCAGCGCTCCGGCGTGCGGGAAGGCCTGTGCCTCGTCAACGCGATGCACATCACGGCGAGCGTATACGTGAACGACGACGAAAGCGGGCTCCTGAAGGACTACGACGATTGGCTCGAAGGCCTGGCCCCGCATGAGCCGATCTCGCGCTATCGCCACAATCGAACGGGCGAGAACAACGGGGACGCGCACTTGAAGCGGCAGATCATGGGGCGCGAGGTCGTCGTGGCGATCACGGGCGGCAGACTAGACTTCGGGCCGTGGGAGCAGATCTTCTACGGCGAGTTCGACGGCGGCCGGCGCAAGAGGGTCCTCGTGAAGATCATCGGGGACTGACGGTTCGGGGCTGGACGATTACACGCGGCGGCGGCCCTCACATTCGGCAAGGCCGTCGCGGGCCTAGACGCGCAGGCGAAGGGGCGGCGCCTCGGGATCTTCCAGCCCGCGGGCTCGGGGGACGACAAGCCCGCGAAGAAGTCCGGCCTTGGCGAGGACCGCTGGATCGAACTCTGCGGCCGTCCGATCCCGGTGAAGAAGACCACGGCAGGGTCCGGCGCTTGGCGGACCGCGCCTGAGGGACCCCGAAAACTTTCGCGAAACATCCGGCGGGTCAATTCCGTCTATAACTCCTGGGAGGGACCCAATGAAAAGGCAACGATCTCGTCGTATCTTGAGTCGCTTGGGCAGGATCCGGGTCGCGGTGGGAGTGGGGACCACCGTCACCGTGCTTGCGTTTTTCGGCGGCGCCCGTGCCGCCAGTCCGGCGCCGGAGCCACGGCTTGATGCGGGGACGCGCGCGGCCGTCGTCGACAGCGTCGCGAACGCGCTGCTCGACGTGTACGTCTTTCCGGACGTGGCCGCCAGAATGTCGGATCTGATCAAGGGCAGGCTCGCGCGCGGCGAGTATGATTTGCTGATCGCCGTCCCCGATTTCGCGCGACGGTTGACCGAGGACCTCCAGTCGGTCAGCAAGGACAAGCACCTCCAGGTGCTTCCTCTCCCGCCGGGCCAGCTTCCGGGCGCCCCTCAGATCTCCGATGAGGAGATGCAGAAGCAGGCTCTGGCGCAGGAGGAACTCCACAATTTCGGATTCGAGAAGATCGACCATCTCGAGGGGAACATCGGCTATATCGATCTGCGCGGCTTCTCGAGCGCGAAATACGCCGGTCAGACAGCGATTGCGGCGATGAATCTCCTCGGACATTGCGATGCCTTGATCTTCGACTTGCGCAAGAACGGCGGAGGCGATCCGACCATGATCCAGCTCCTGGGCAGCTTCCTCCTCGATGAACCGACCCACCTGAACAGCTTCTACATTCGAAAGGGGGACAAGACCGATCAGTTCTGGAGCTACACCGGGGTGCCGGGTCCGGATCTCTCGCGGATCCCCGTCTACATCCTGACGAGCAGTTTTACATTCTCCTGCGCCGAGGAGTTCACCTATGACTTGAAGAACCTGAAGCGCGCGACCATCGTGGGTGAGGTCACCGGGGGAGGTGCCCATCCGGTCAATCACCGCATGTTCGCGGGGTTGCCGGTGGGTTTGCAGCTTCCTTTCGGCCGGGCCGTGAACCCGATCAGCGGCACGAACTGGGAGGGGACCGGGGTCGAGCCGGACATCAAGGTCCCAGCGGACGAGGCGTTGACGGTCGCGCATCGAGAGGCTTTGAAGACGGTCCTGGCGGCGACGAGCGATCCCGAAAGGAAGCAATCCCTGGAGTGGGCGCTCCAGGGCCTCGACTTCAGGGCCAACCCGACGAAGCTCGAGGCGAAGGACCTCCGCGGCTATCTCGGATCGTACGGCCCGCGGAAGATCACCGAGGAGAACGGCGCGCTGTTCTACCAGCGTGAGACGCAGCCGCGCCGCCGGCTCATTCCCGGGGGGAAGGACATCTTCCTCGTCGACGGGGTCGACTACTTCCGGGTGCAATTCCTGCGGGACGAGAGGGGCCGCGTCGAAAAGCTGGTGGGGATCTACGACAACGGCCGGACGGACGAGAACCCGCGGAGCGGGAACTAGCACGGCCGCCGATCGAAGGGCGAGGGCGCAGGAAAAGCTTGGACGGCGCCGATCGACGCCGTCCGACCCGTATCCGTCCAATCAGCCCGGCTCACTCCTCGCGCGCGATCCCCTCCAGCACCTGCTGCTGTTCCTCGCGGGCGAACTGGTTCATGTACAACCTGTGGTAGTGCCCACGGCGTCGGATCAGCTCCTCGTGCGTCCCTTCCTCCACGATCCGCCCCTTCTCGATCACGAGGATCCGATCCGCCGATCGGATCGTAGACAGACGATGCGCGATCACGAAGCTGATCCTCCCCCTGAGGACGGTCTCGATCGCCGCCTGGATCAGGCGCTCCGTCTCCGTGTCGACCGAGGACGTTGCCTCGTCCATCACGAAGATCTGCGGGCGGGCAATGACCGCCCGCGCGAGCGAGACGAGCTGCTTCTGTCCCGTTGACAGCCGGTTGCCGCCTTCACCGACGTCGGTGGCGTATCCGCTGTCGAGCCCCCGGATGAAGCCGTCCGCGTTGACGAGCCGCGCCGCTTCGATCACCTCGTCATCGGTCGCATCGAGGCGCCCGTAGCGGATGTTTTCCTTGACGCTCCCGCTGAACAGGTGCGGCGTCTGCAACACCACCCCGAGCTGCGACTGGAGCCACGCCAGGCTGCGCTTCTTGTAGTCGACGCCGTTCAGCAGGATCAGTCCCGCCGTCGGTTCGTAGAATCGACACAGCAGGCTCACAATCGTGCTCTTCCCCCCGCCGGTCGGGCCGACCAGGGCGATCGTCTCGCCGGCGCGCGCCCTCAGGTTGAAGTCATCGAGCACCGCCTGTCCCTCCTTGTACGCGAACGAGACATTCCGGAACTCGACATGGTTGATCCCCTTCTCGCGCGGATCGGCGACGTCCTCGGCGTCGCGGATCTCCGGCACGGTGTCGAGCAACCCCTGGATCCGCTCGGCAGCCGCCTGCGCCGCCTGGAGCTGCGTGAACCGCTCGGCCAGCTCCTGGACCGGGATGTAGAAGAACGCCGCGTACTGGATGAACGCGACGAGCGTTCCGAAGCTCAGGCCGGTCGCGGGCGTAGCGCCCCCGAGGATTCGAGCGGTTCCGATGTCGATCCCGCCCTTCCAGAGCGAAAGCCCCACGCCGACGCTCCCGAGCGTGATCACGATCGGCAGATAGATCGCGGCGAGCAGCGCGTTGCGCATCGAATAGCCGTACATCTCGCCCGACAACGCCTGGAACTCGACCAGGTTCGCCTCCTCGCGCACGAGCGCCTTCGTGGTCCGGACGCCCATGATCGCCTCGTTGAAGCTCGCGGTGATCTTCGAGTTCGTCTTCCGCACCGCCCGCTGGGTGCGCAGGAGCCTTGCCTGGAAAACGACGCTCAGAATTGCAAGCGGCGGCATGACGGTCATCACGAGCAGCGCGAGCGACACGTTCAGCCGCAGCATCATCACGCTCACGCCGGCCAGAAGCGATGTCCCCCAGACGAGGTCGAGCAGGAACCACGGGATGATCCCGGAGACGCGGTCGCAGTCCGAGGTGATCCGCGAGATCAGCCAGCCCACGGGCCGCCGGTCGTAGAACGAGAACGAGAGCTCCTGAAGTCGCGCGAAGCCGGCGCGGCGCAGGTCGTACGCGAAGCCTGTCGCCGCGCGCCCCGCCATGACGATGAAGAACCAGACCATCACGGCCATCACCGTGACGAGGCCGAGGTAGTCGAGGCTGTAGCGGAGCACCTGCCCGCCCCCGCCGTGCATCGTGGCCTGGTCGATCACAAGACCGGTCACGCGCGGCAGGAGAGCATCCACGGCCGCCACGACGACCCCGGCAAGGGCGAGCGCCGCGAGCGGACGGCGATAGGGACGCGCGTGCGCGAGCACCCGCCGCCACAGCCGCGGATCGAGGCGTCGCCTGTATTCTTCTTCCTGGAATTCGATGTCGCTCATCTGGACCTTCCTTGTTTATCCCGTCGCGGTGTCGAGCAGACCCGATTCGACCTCATTCTGGATCTCCCAGAGGCGTCGATAAAGCCCGTCCACGGCGAGGAGGTTCTCGTGCGTTCCCGCCTGGATCACGCGACCGCGATCGAGGACGAGGATCCAGTCGGCCTGCATCAGCGTTGACAGACGGTGCGCGATCAGGATCGACGTGTGCCGTCCGCGCCGCGCGCGCAGCGCGTCCAGGATCATCGACTCGGTCTCGGTGTCGACGGCCGACAGCGCGTCGTCCAGGATCAGGATCGGAGAGCTGCCAAGAAGCGCGCGCGCGAGCGCCACGCGCTGCCGCTGTCCACCCGAGAGGGTCACGCCGCGCTCGCCGACCAATGTGTCGTATCCCTTCTCGAACTCGAGGATCGCGTCGTGTACGCACGCGGCCGACGCGGCTTCCACGACCTCGTGCTCGGCCGCGTCCTGCCGGGCGAGACGGATGTTCTCGCCCAGCGTCTTCGAGTAGAGGAACGGTTCCTGCATCACCACCGCGATCTGCGAACGCACGGCCTTCCGTTCCATCCGCGTGATGTCCCGGCCGTCGATGCGGATCGTCCCCGCGTCGGGATCGTAGAAGCGAAGCAGGAGGTTCACGATCGTGGACTTGCCGGATCCCGAGGGGCCGAGCAGCGCGACCGTCTGTCCCGCGGGAATCCGCACGGAGATGCCGTCCACGATGTGGCGCTCCCCGCCGTGACGGAAGCGCACCCGCTCGAAGACGATCTCGCCGTTGCGAGTGCCGCTGAATCCTTCGTCCCCTCCGCTCGCGGAATGCGATGGGATCGCGCCGCCCGGTCCCATCCCATCGACACGATCCCTCCGCTCCTCCTCCGAGGGGTTCGTCTCACGCGGATGCATCAGGATCGCGCCGATCCGTCCGATCGAGACGGTGGCCTTGCCCAGCTCGGTCAGGATCCGTCCCATCATCCGCACCGGCCAGATGAACATGTTCACGACGGCCAGGAAGAAATAGAACGCCCCGACCTGCAGCCGGCCGGTCGCGAGCAGGTAGCCTCCCGCCGCGACGACGAGCGCCTTCTGGCTCATGCACATCAGGTCCGACGACGCCCAGTACCAGGCCATCAGCTTGTACAGCCGATAGTCGAGGTCCCGATGGGTCGAGTTGCGCGCGTCGAATTTCTCGCTCTCGTAATCCTGGCGGGCGAACGCACGCACGACGCGGATTCCCGTCAGGTTCTCCTGGAGCGTTCCGGTCATGCGCCCCTCGGCCACGTCGACCTGTTTGAACGCGTGTCGCACGCGCCCGAAGAAAACGATCGAGAAGATCACGATCGGCGGCAGGATCAGGATCGACACGAGCGTCATGCGCGGATCGAGCGCGAGCATCAGCGGGATCGGCACCGCCATCATGATGACCGCGCGCCCGATCTCGACGACCTGGTTCGCAAGGAACTGCCGCAGCGTCTCCACGTCCGAAGTGCAGCGCTGGACCTGGTCTCCCGTCTCCGCCTTGTCGTGGTAGCCGCACGGCAGGTGCTGGAGCTGGTCATAGAGCCGGTCGCGGACGTGCCGGACGATCCCCTCGCTTGCCATTGCGGACCACCGACCGCGCAGGTACGTGAAACACCCCGCGATCGCAGTCAGCAGGACCAGGAGCGCGGCCGGGATCCACAGATGCGCGTGCAGGTACTCGCGCCCCCCGCCGACGGCGACCGCGCGACGGACGAGCGCCGACACCGGCTTACCGCCACCGCCCGGACCGCTCAGGACCCCGTCGATGACGATCTGGGGAATCAGCGGCACCATGTACATGAAGCAGGAGCCGAGCACGAGGGCGCCGATCGCGGCGGCGTAGCGGAGGCGAAACCCCTCCATGAGGCCCCAGATCATCCGGTATTTTGAATCCTTCGAACTCATCTCACCCTTCCTTCACGAGAGTCGGAACGACGAACAGGGACCTACGCTGCGTACAGCGCGGCGGGTGATGATTCGATTCGGGACTGGAAACAAGAAACCCGCTCGCGGCTGGGTGAGCGGGTTTGCAGAACGGCTATCAGGTCAGCGCGTTATGCACCCGCTCCCGGGACGACCCCCATCGGGAATCGCGCCTGCGTGATGTAGAGGATGCAGCTGACCATTCACACTCCTTGTAGCGTCCAAGATGCGACCCTGTGGACGACCGGTTTCGGAGTAATCTACACAAGAGCCGTCCGGGGGGCAAGGCCTTTTTGGGGAATTCTTGTCGGGGACCCGGTCCACGCCCCCCGCTCTGGTGCTTCAACCGTCCCTTTCTCATCGACGCGCCTAGCGTCGCAGGAGGTTCGAATGCGTACTCCCATTTCGCGCCGCCGCGGATTTCGCGCCGCCGTTCTCGCCATGATACTCATCGGTGGTTGGGCTTCGGCCTCCATGGCTGCCTACCACTTGATCCGCAAGGTCCCCATCGGCGGAGAGGGTTGGTGGGACTTCCTAAGGATGGATGCAGATGCGCGCAGGCTCTACGTCACCCGGGGAACGCACGTGATCGTGCTGGATATCGACAGCCTCAAGGTCGTCGGCGATATCCCGAACACGCCCGGAGTCCACGGTGTCGCCCTCGCGCCCGAGTTCGGGCGCGGTTTCACGAGCAACGGCGCGGACACGAGCTCGGCGATCTTCGATTCGAAGGACGACCACCCGTTGGGGCGGGTCCGCACCGGGTACCGGCCGGACGCGATCGTCTACGACCCCGCCTCGAAGCGCGTCTTCACGATGAACGGCGGAAGCCGCGATGCGACCGCAATCGACGCGGCCAAAGGCGCGGTGGTGGGTTCCGTCGCCCTGGGCGGTCGCCCCGAGGAAGCCGTGCCGGACGGGAGCGGACGTCTCTTCGTCAATATCGAGGACAGCTCGGCGGTGGTCGTGGTCGACACCCGGAAGCTGGCAACGATCGCGCGCTGGCCGCTCGCGCCCGGGGAAGGGCCGAGCGGGATCGCTCTGGATGCGGAGCATCATCGCCTGTTCTCGGTCTGCGGCAACCAGCTCATGGTGGTCATGGATTCCGAGACCGGCAGGGTGGTCGCGACGCTTCCGATCGGCAAGAGCGTCGATGGGGTTGCGTTCGACCCGGGAAAGAACCTGGCGTTCAGCTCGAACGGCGAGGGGAACCTCACGGTCGTTCGCGAGGAGACCCCCGACAAGTTCAGCGTTGCCGAAACCGTACCGACCCAGGCGGGTGCGCGGACGATTGCGCTCGACGCGAAGACGCATCGGGTATTCACGGTGACCGCGGAGTTCGGTCCCGCGCCCTCGCCCACGCCCGAAAACCCTCGGCCGCGGCGGGCGATCATTCCCGGAAGCTTCGTTCTGCTGGTTCTTGGAGAATAATCACCGATGGCGGCGTTCCACGGGCGCTGCAACGACAGGAGGGGACTCTTGCTTACGGCCGCGTTTGCATTCTTGTCGCTGATTCTCTCGATCCCGAACGGTGCGCCGCCTCTGCATCTCGCGCCGAAGCGTCCGGTCGTCGACACCTACCATGGAGAGGAAGTCACGGACGACTACCGTTGGCTCGAGAACTGGAACGACACGGAAGTCCGAGCTTGGAGCGACGCGCAGAACCGGTACGCGCGAGCGGTCCTGGACTCGCTCCCCGCGCGCGTGGCGATCGAGAGACAGGTCGCCCGGCTCCGGTCGTGGGAGTCCCCCTCGTACGGCGGCCTGTGCGTGCGCCTGGGCCGGACGTTCGCGCTCAAGGACCAACCCCCCAAGGAGCAGGCGACCCTTGTCGTCCTCGACTCCGTCGACGATCCGTCGACCGAGCGAACGCTAGTCGATCCGAACACCATCGACCCTTCCGGAAGCCTCACGATCGATTGGTTCGTCCCCTCGTGGGACGGAGCGCTCGTCGCGGTGTCGATGTCGAGGAACGGCAGCGAGTCGGGCGATCTGCACGTCTTCGACGTCGCCACGGCGACCGAGCGGCACGGCGACGTCGTTCCACGGGTGAACTCGGGGACCGCCGGGGGCTCGCTCGGCTGGCGAACGGACGGCGCCGGGTTCTGGTACACGCGCCATCCCTCGCTTGCCGACGTGAATGGAAACGAGGACGACCTCGGCTTCTTCCAGAAGATCTACTTCCACCGGCTCGGCGGGCTCGTCGCTTCCGATGTGTGCAAGCTTGGCAAGGAGCTTCCGCGCGTTGCCGAGAACTTCCTCGAATCGAGCGAGAACGGGGGGTTCGTCCTCGACCTCGTGGAGAAAGGGGATGGCGGCGAGTTTGAGCTGTTTCTCCTCGATCCCGTCGGTGGTGCCTGGAGCAAGGTCGCTTCCTACGACGACCGCGTGATCGGCGCGCGGTTCGCCCCGGACGGCGCGCTGTGGCTCCTCTCGAGGAAGGACGCGCCGCGCGGCAAGATCCTGCGTCTCGATCCCGGCGCCCGGGACCTCGGGCAGGCGCGGACCATCCTGCCGGAGGGACCGGCGACAATCGGCGCGTTCGAGGGGACCCGATCCGGCATCTGGATCGTCGAACAGCTTGGCGGACCGTCGCGACTGCGCCACTTCGACGTGGACGGACGCGATCTCGGCGAGGTCGCAATCCTCCCCGTCTCCGGGGTGAACTCCCTCGTGCGCGCCGGCGCGGACGAGATCCTTTTCAACAACCAGAGCTACCTGCAGCCTGCAGGATGGTATCGGCTCGACGCGGACAACCAGGTGAAGAGGACGGCGCTCTGCGAGACCTCGCCGGTCGACATGTCCGGCATCGAGGCCCTCCGCTTGACCGCGGTCTCGATGGACGGCACGCGAGTCCCCATGACCGTGCTTGAGCGGCGCGGAACGAAGCGCGATGGGAACAATCCGACCCTGCTCACCGGCTACGGCGGATTCGACATCTCGATGCTGCCGTACTTCAACAAGGTCTGGCCGGTCTGGCTGGAGCAGGGGGGCGTCATCGCCGTCGCGAACCTGCGCGGGGGGGCGGAGTTCGGCGAGGACTGGCACAGAGCCGGCGCGCGGACGAACAAACAGAACGTGTTCGACGACTTCATCGCGTGCGCCGAGACGTTGGTGCAGGAGAAGATCACACGCCCGGCCCGGCTCGCGATCCAGGGAGGGAGCAACGGCGGTCTTCTCATGGGGGCGGCGTTGACGCAGCGGCCCCGTCTGTTCCGCGCGATCGTCGCGGAGGTCGGATACTTCGACATGCTCCGGTACGAGACGCGGCCGAACGGCGTCTTCAACAACACCGAGTATGGGTCGGTCGCGAACCTCGCGGAGTACCGCGCGCTGAAAGCGTATTCACCCTATCACCGGGTCCGCCAAGGGGCGGGCTACCCACCGACACTGTTCATGACCGGCGCGAACGATCCGCGGGTCGATCCGATGCACTCCCGGAAGATGGTCGCGCGCCTCCAGGAGGTCGGGGCGACGGCATTGCTCCGTACGAGCGGCTCGACGGGACACGGAGGGGGGACGCCGCTCAAGGAGAATATCGCCGAGGATGTCGATGTTTACACGTTCCTGTTTTCAGAATTGGGGGTAACCTACCGTCCTGTGGTCGAATAGACCGGCCGTCGAGCCTACCGGCGCACGCCGGGGAAGGGCGAGGCCGCTCCCGGCCTCGGATCCGCGCCCTTGTTTCTCAGGTTGCGGCCCGTTTCGTCCGATGGTAAGTTCAGCATACTCCATCGCATGGGGCTGGTGATGGAGGGGAAAGAAAGTGGCCCCGAAGCCGATGTTGTCTGTCCCGTTGAAACCCTGATCGGAAACTGACCCGAGTCGCCGCTGTATCGCGTCTTCGGCCCATTGTTCCATCGTCTTTCTCGAGCCAGAGACAATGTCATTCCCAAGGAGGACCCCGATGGGTTCGAAGATTTACGTGGGTGGTCTGCCGTACTCGGTCACGGAGCAGGATTTGAGCGAGATGTTCGCTCCTTACGGAACGGTCGAATCGGCCCGCGTCATCACCGACAAGATCACGGGTCAGTCGCGCGGTTTCGGTTTCGTCGAGATGAGCTCGGCGGGAGAGGCGCAGAATGCGATCTCCTCGCTGAACTCGACGCAGATGAACGGACGCACGCTGATCGTCAACGAGGCCAGGCCGCAGGAGAATCGTGGCGGCGGCGGCGGTGGCGGCGGCGGTTACGGCGGCGGTGGCGGCGGCGGTCGCGGACGCAGGTACTAGGAACCCGCGACCCCGGGTCCGGTCTGGAGCGATTCAAGCCGAACAACCCACGGGCGAGCGAGGCAAGCAAGCGAAGGGGGTCCCCAACGGGACCCCCTTCTTGCATGCCCCTCGATCAAGACGGGGTCCGCTTGCGTATCCCGAACACGGAATCATGATCGAGCGGCCGTTCCAAGATCGCCGGGCCGCAACGGCGGCCAGTTGCAGGCTCAGGTGATGACGAGCGGCGATGACTCGACGAGGCCGCCGTCCGGGTCTCCCGCGCAGAAAACGCGGTTGCACCCCGCCTGCTTGGCCTTGTACAGCATGGCATCGGCCCGCTGAAGGAGAAGGGACGGATCCGCCGCGTCCGTGGAAACGTCGAATGCGGCGATCCCGAAGCTGATCGTCGCAGAGAATGTCCCCTTTTCGGACCGGAACGCCTTCTGGGCGAGCTGCAACCGCAGCCGGTCCACGGCGCCCCGCGCGCGCTCAACGTCCGTCTCCGTGAGCAGGATCGCAAACTCATCGCCGCCAAACCGGCTCTTCACGTCGTTCTTGCGGAGCGAGCTGTCCATGATCGAGCCCACGGCCCGCAACACTTCGTCACCCGCGAGGTGGCCGTGCGTGTCGTTGCAGCTCTTGAAGTCGTCGACGTCGCCCATGGCGAGCACGAGCGTGTTTCCGTATCGGGCGGATCGGGCGCACTCCTTGCCGAACTCCTCCTCGAACTCCCGCCGGTTGGAGAGACCCGTCAGACCGTCCTTGGAAGCCAGTCGCTTCAGCTCGCGGTTGGCTTCCTGCAGCTGATGGTTCACCTCCTCGTATTTCTGGAGCATCTCGGCTAGGCGCTCGTTCGCGACGAGCACGGCCTCGACGTAAGACATCGGGGCCTCGATCTTGAGGTCGAACTGCGAGACGATCTCTCCCACCCGCTCCGGAAGGACCACGAGCATGGAATCGAGATCCTTGCGCTCGATTCCCAGCAAGGTGGAAGCCTGCGTACGAACCTGAGCGAGCGTGCTGACCTGCCTGCTATCGTGGAGGCAGTGAACGAGCTGGGCCGCGATGTTCAGGACGCCCGCGAGCTCAATCGATTCGGGTCTCTCATCGGGGAGCGGCGCGTGGTGCTTCGCGATCGCCTCGCAAAAGGCGGGCGGGAGGTTCCAGCGTTCGGCCATTATCTTGCCGGCCTCCTGGTGATCGATCCCGAACGTGGCGCGCTCGCGCTCGAGGATGCTGTCGATCGCCATTCCGGGCCGCGGCGCGCAGACGGAATACTCCACCGGAAAGAGATGGATCACGGCGAGGATCCCCACGTCGCTCAGCAGCCCGAGGACGAAGGCTTCCTCGGGATCCAGGTCCACGCGCTGTCCCAGCATCCTTGAGAGGGCGGATATGTTGAGGGACCGTTCCCACATCGTGAGCGCGAAGGACGGGCCCGCCCCCCGCGTGTCCATCAGATCGAACACCGACACGCCGAGGACCGCGTTGCGGACGGCCCGCATTCCCAGGACACTGACGGCATCCGTGATCCGCGTGGTCTGGGCCGGCCGGCCGTAGAACGACGAGTTCGCGATCGCAAGGATCTTCGAAGAGAGCCCGGCGTCGGAGGTGATGATGTCGGCGATCTGCTTGGCGCTGGTTCTCTCGCTCGCCGCAAGGGCCAGAACCTTGGCGGCGACGGGGGAGAGCGTCGGAACCTTGGGGTTCTTGACGAGAAGATCGGGTAGTTCGTTGGGCTTCATGCGCGAGACGTGGTCTCCTCTACCAGGGTCTCCAATGGTTGAAGGGCGAATTTCGCCCAGTCCGGGCACAGCTCCCTACGGATTGTGTATCGGCCGGTATACAGCGCGTCTTCAGATCTAACGCATGAGCTCATGGGGGATTGGAGACGCCGTCGCCAGGCCGATTGCCGGTCGGGTGGGGTGCTCCTCCTCAGGATCGTCAGGCGGTCCGAGGTTTCGGTGGCGTGCAACGGGGAACGATTGGACGCGGATCAGGCCGCAGCGGCTTCCTCGCTCCCCTTCTCGAAGTATGCCCGGACCGGGGCCGGCAGGTTGTCGCACTGCTTCGCGATCAACCGGTACAGCGTGTTCGAGTAGAGGTCCTCGACGTCAGTGGCCTCGAGGCGCAGCGCCGCGAGGTACTCCTTCGCGAAGGGCGATGGGGTGCGCTGCCCCTCCTTCCGGACTGCGATGTCGTGGCAGAGGCGCGCGACATGCAGGATCGCGACCTCCGACTTGAATTCCGTCGCAAGGAGGTCCGGGGGCGTGAACTCGGGATGGTTCTGCAGTCGGACGACCTCCACGACCCGGTCCGGGATTTCCCAGCTCGCGAGCAGCGTCGCGCCGACGCGAGCCGGGCCGAACTCCTCGAGAATGGGCGCCAGATCCGGACGCTTCCGCTGGAGGACCTTGCTCGCGCTTCTGCCGATCTCGTGCAACAAGCCGATCGTGGTCATTGTCTGCGGATGGGCTGTGCGCGACAGAACGGCGAGCTCATGCGTCATCAGGGAGATGATGAACGCGCGCGTCTGGCTCTCTTGGTCCTCCGCTGCCTCCGGTATCGAGGATTGAATGCCGTTGCTCAGGATGATCTGGTAGACGGCATTGACCCCGAGAAGCAGGAACGCGTGGTAGTAGTCGCCGACCTTGGACCGGAGTCCGTAGTACGCGGAGTTCACCGTCTTCAGGACCATGCCGGCGAGAGCGGGGTTGTCCTTGATCGACTCGACCGCCTCGTTCGCGTTCAGGCGATCGTCGAGAAGCTTGGACAGCAGATCGGTGGCGTGGAACGGGAGGCGCGGGATCCCCCGGATGATCGTCTGGAACTCCGGCGAGGTGAGGATCCGCTGCGTCCGCTCCTCCATTGCCGCGACATGGGAAACGAGGCAGTCGGTCTTGCGGAGGGCATCCGCATGACGCATGGCGATCCCGTTCAAGCGCACGGTGGAGCCCGTCGACAGCTTCCAGAACAAGGCGGACTGAACGCTCGGGGAGAGCTGGTTCCACACGAGCGGGCCGATGCTCATCACGGTGCACGGCCCCGCTGCCTTCAGGGTGCACGCGGAGCTCGATCCGCCCGCGCCTCCCTGGGACTTCGACGTGGCGACACAGTCGCCCGGACCGATCTTGACGCCGAGTCTGGCCGAGGAACCGGAGTCAAATGCAACCTCGAGGAATCCGTCCGTGACGAGATGGACCGCGTCGATCTCCTCGCCCTCCGGCAGGAGCGGGTCGGATGACGCGAGCTTCCGCACGGTGGCGAGGTTGTAGAGCTCGACCGTATCCTGCTCGCTCAGATCGCTGACGATGGGACGCCACGGTCGGGGAGCGACGCGCGGGGTGGGCTTCGGCGCCGGTTGCGGTGGGACAACGGGTGTGGCTCGCCGTCTGGACCCGAATAACCTCACGGCTTTCCCTTTTCATTCCGCCCGGCCGCGGATGCTCCTCGCGCGCTCCGAGCGTTGTATCGGTCGGTGAACAGACAATCGCTCTGTGGGAATTATCGGCGATTTCAGGGGTCCGCTTTAGGCCGGGTTGGACGCCCGCATCCGGGGCAAGGAATCCGGAGTGGCGTCGTCGAGCGACCGGATCTGGCCGGCGAGGCGCTCATCCATGAAGCCCGCAAACCGTTGCAGGTGAAGGTACAGCGCGGCCATTGAGAAGACCGCCCGCACGGCCCGAGGGTTGCGGAGAATACAGTCCGCCAGGGCCCTCCAATACGGGCCGCGGACCTTGCGATCGATCACGCCGCTTCGCCATTGGATCCGGGCGGAGGCACGTAGATCGCGAAGGAGCTTGCGGGCAGGGCGGCGGACCTTGTGTTTCGACAGATCGAGCTCACGAACCATGTGCCTCACGCGCGAGAAGTAGGCCTCCGGCTGGTAGATCGAATGGAGGACCCTCTGGTAGTCCTCGAGTGTGTCACGGCGGGGTCGAAGAGTCCTGTAGTTCAGGCCCGACGTGCACTGATCAGCGTCATCGTCCGCATGCATCCGCTCGGATTCAATGTGGAGCCGGCCCTCGGAGAGAAGCCGCCGCGAGAGCTGCGTGTTCGGCAGCGCATAGAGCAGGCCGACCATGCAAACCGGGATGGATGAGTCCTCGATGAAACTGATCATCCCCTCGGCGACTCGATCTCTCTCCGCGTCGAATCCGATGATGAACCCTGCGTTCACGAAGATCCCGTGCCGGTAGATCCGACGGATACTCTCGACCAGATCACGTCGCGTGTTCTGCCTCTTGTGGGTCTGGACGAGCGTGTCGGTGTCCGGGGTCTCGATCCCGACGAACACGGCGAAGAACTTCGCCTGCTGCATGAGCTCCAGCAGGTCATCATCGTCTGCGATGTTGATACTCGCCTCGGTAGAGAACTCGAACGGATATCCGCGCCGGTCGAGCCATCGGGCCAATTCGACGAGGAACGGTTTGACCACCTTGCGGTTGCCGATCATGTTGTCGTCGACGAAGTCGACGTGTCCGCGATAGCCGAGATCGTAGAGAGCGTCGAGCTCGCGCAGCATCTGCTCGGGTGTCTTCATGCGCGGGACACGGCCGTTCAACTCGATGACGTTGCAGAACTCGCAGCTGAAAGGGCAACCGCGCGAGAACTGAACGCCGACGTGCATGAAATGATCCAGCTTGAGCAGATCGAATCGCGGGACCGGAGATTTCGTGAGATCGGGAAAGCACTTCGCGGTGAATGTGCCATGGTCCGCTCCGGACAACCATGCATCGACGAACTCCGTCATCACTTCTTCGACTTCGCCGAGAACTCTGAATTCCGCTTCTTCGTACATTCCAGGACTGGACGTCGCATCCGGGCCACCGATGACAACGGGCTTCAAGCGTCCGTGCGCAAGATCCATGATCCGCATCGTGTCCCGCTGCTGGGGCAACATCCCACCGGTCATGACCATGTCGGCCCAGTCGAGATCGGCGCTCGTGAGCTTCTCCGTGTTTCGATTGATCAAGCGGATGTCCCATTCGGCGGGCAGAAGCGCTGCGACCGTGATCAGGCCGAGCGGCGCTGCGGAATAGCGTGCGCCCACGACCTCACACGTGGCTTGATAGTTCCAGAACGAATTCGCGGCGAACCGCGGATAGACCATCAGCACCTTGCAGGGACTTGTTCTAATCAGAGTGATCCTCGGATTCTGCGTTTCCGGGAAACGGTTTCACCGGACGGACACTGTCACAGCCGCCCGCGAGTTGGACTGGACTCCAAAGGCCGCAAACACGCATCAAAGATGGCTCGGATTCATTGATGAGACTGTAACGGCGCGGGTGCCGCCTGTCCATGCATGAATTCGAACGAGGATCCCACAGAGCAAGATCTGTCGGAGCCGATGGATGCGATGTGATTTGACGTAGAACTCAACGCAGGGGGCCGTGCGACTCCGCATCGTTGGAGCGCAGCGCGCGGCTCAACCGCGCCAGCAGGGTCGGGTCAACCCCCCACTCCTTCTTGCTGAGGGCGACGATGACCGTGCGTGTCGGTGGGTGCACGTAGATGCACTCGCCCCTCAGTCCGTGGGCGTAGAAGTCGCCGTCCTCCGTGCTACCCAGCCACCAGAGATAGCCATAATCCTCGCCCCCGCTCACCGCCGCCGGGGTGGTCGATGCGGCGACCCAGGATTCGGGGAAGATCCGCCGCCCTTGCCACGCCCCCCGATTCAGATAGAGCAGGCCGAACCGGGCGTAGTCCCTTGCCCTCGCGTTGAGGCAACAGAACGCCTTCTCCATGCCGTCACGTCGGTCGAGGCTCCAGCTCGCGTCGTACTCCATGCCGAGCGGTTGCCAGAGCCGGGTCTCGAGGTACTTCGCAGGCGGCATCCCGGTCGCGCGCTCGAGGATGAGGCCTAGCACCTGCGGATCCACGCTCCGGTAGGAGAAGACCGTGCCTGGCTCGTGCTCGAGCGTGAGGCCCATCAAGTGCTTCTCGAGGTTCGATGTGTAGTAGAAGACCGCCGCCCCTCCGAAGGGATTTTTGTAGCTCTCCTTGAACTTGATCCCGGAGGTCATCTGCAGGAGATGGCGGATCGTGACCCTCTCGAAACCGCGGCCCGCGAGCTCGGGGATGTAGTCGGTGACGGGCTCTTCCACATTCTGAATATGGCCTTCGAAGATCGCGACCCCGACGAGGGCGGAGATGAAGGATTTCGCGACAGAGAACGACGGAACGATCGAGCTGTCGGCATAGCCGTCGAAGTACGTCTCGCAGAGGAGGGTGTCGCCGTGCAGAACGAGGAGCGCGACCGCGCCCCGGTCCCGGAGCCAGTCCTCGAAGCCCTTGCCCTCGACACGGAAGTGATCCGTGAGGATCGCCCGCGCCGAGTCCCGCATCGCAGGAGGGGGCTCACGGAACCGAAACGGCTCGGAGGACCTCCTCACCTCGCGGGCCGCGAAGATCCTGTAGTCCCCGATCCCGGCGTAGTTGTGACGGACGATGCGCCAGGCCGTGCATCCGTCGAGGAAGGCGATGGAGACAATTAGGAATGCGATCCCGAGTGTCGTGCGCGATCTAATCGATGGAGTCCTCCGATCGGCATCGGGCGCGGTGCGCGATGCTTCAGAAAAGCCAGCTAAGGGTATCACAGGGGCCATCCGGGTGGAATCGAGGATGCGGGCCGGTGGCGTGTCGCCCGATCGATGGGTTGTGGCGGAGCAGGGCGCCCTGGGATCCCGATGCCCCTCGTTGTATCATCTGGAAGGACTTCGAGTGTCCGGATGACAGGGTTCCTGTGGCCGCGCGCGGGGTAGCAATGGACGGTCTGGTCTTCAACATCCAACGGTACTGTCTTCAGGACGGTCCGGGGATCCGCACGACGGTCTTCTTCAAGGGCTGTCCTCTTTCCTGCGCATGGTGCCAGAACCCGGAGAGCCGCTCGAGCGAGCCTGAGATCGTCGTCGTGCAGGGTCGGTGCGCGGATTGCGGCGAATGCCGTGCCGTCTGCCGCGGGGTTCCGGCGGAAGGGGACGGTGATACCCGCGTCTGCATCCGCTGCGGCGCTTGCGTGGCGGCCTGCCCGACGGGCGCGCGATGGATGCTCGGGCGAAGGATGAGCGTGGATCAAGTCCTCACGGAGATCCTGAAGGACCGCCTCTTCTATGAGGATTCCGGGGGCGGGGTCACGTTCTCCGGGGGTGAGCCCCTCCTTCAGGCCGGTTTCCTGAACGCGCTGCTCGATGCATGTCGCGCAGACGGCATCCACACCGCGGTGGACACGTGCGGATACGCCTCCCGGCAGGAGATCCTCGCTACGGCGGCGCGGGCGGACCTTTTCCTTTACGACCTCAAGTTGATGGACGAAAACGAACACCGGATGCACACGGGCGTTTCGAATCAACTCATCCTGGAGAACCTCGCGGTGCTTGCGCGCGTGCACGACGCGATCTGGATCCGTGTTCCGATCATCCCCGGGGTCAACGACGGCGCGGCGCACCTCGATCGACTCGCCGGGTTCGTTGCAACGCTTCCCGGCATCCGGCAGGTCAACCTTATCCCGTACCATGAAACGGGCACGTACAAGTTCGCCCGCGCCGGCGAGTCCTACCCGCTCGGCCGGATCGAGCCCCCTTTGCCTGGTCAACTCGAGGAGATCGCGGGCCGATTCCGCGCCCTGGGTCTGTCGACGGTGATGGGCGGTTGAACGAGGACCGCCTGACGGTTGCACAATGGGCATGACGCGCCGGACGCGCGAAGGAAACGCTGAACGATGACGGAACGAACGGCCGCACTCCGTCGGGCCAGCCTCGATGCGATCCCGGCGATCTCCCATGAGCGCGCACGTCTCGTAACGGACTTCTACATCGCGCACCAGGGGAGGCACTCGATCCCGGTGATGCGGGCGCGGTGCTTCTATGATCTCTGTGCGCGCAAGACGATCTACATCGGGGAGGGGGAGCTGATCGTGGGGGAGCGCGGACCGGCGCCGAAGGCGGTCCCCACCTATCCCGAGCTGACGTGCCACAGCCTCGAGGACCTGCGCATCCTGAACGGCCGTCCGAAGACGCGCTACTTGGTCTCCGACGAGTGCATGCGGGTGTACGAAGAGAAGATCATCCCCTTCTGGCGCGACCGCAGCATGCGGGACCGGATGTTCGCCGTCCTGCCGGAGGACTGGAAAAGGGCGTACGAGGCCGGGATCTTCACCGAGTTCATGGAGCAGCGGGCGCCTGGGCACACGGTCCTGGACGACAAGATCTATCGCAAGGGGCTTCTGGACTTCAAGGCGGAGATTGCGGATGCGATCGACGATCTCGATTTTCACGGCGATCCCGGCGCGTGGGCGAAGCGCGAGCAGTTCCTCGCGATGGACATCGCCTGCGATGGCGTCCTCCTCTTCGCGCGCCGGCACGAGGAACGGGCGCGCGAGCTGGCCGCGGGGGAGGGCGATCCGGTGCGCCGGGCGGAGCTTGAAAGGATCGCGGACGTCTGCGGGCGCGTTCCCGCGCACGCGCCGCGCGACTTCCACGAGGCCCTCCAGTCCTACTGGTTCTGCCATCTCGCCGTGATCACCGAGCTGAACGGTTGGGACGCGTTCAGCCCTGGGCATCTCGATCAGCATCTGTTCCCTTTCTACCGGAAGGGAATCGAGGACGGGACGCTGACCGCGGCGAAGGCGCGCGAGCTCGTCGAGGCGCTCTTCATCAAGTTCAATAATCATCCGGCCCCGCCGAAGGTCGGCGTGACGGCCGCCGAGAGCGGAACGTACACGGATTTCGCGAACATCAACTTGGGAGGAATGCGGTCGGACGGCGCCGACGGATCGAACGAGCTGACCCACATGATCCTCGACGTCGTCGACGAGATGCACCTGCTCCAGCCCAGCACGAATCTCCAGCTCAGCCGGAAGACGCCCGAGGCGGTTCTCAAGCACGCGCTGCGCGTGATCCGCAAGGGGTACGGGTTCCCGTCGATCTTCAACGCCGACGCCGTCGTCGAGGAGCAGCTCCGTCAAGGGAAGAGCCTCGAGGACGCGCGGGCGGGCGGCTGCAGCGGCTGCGTGGAGACCGGCGCGTTCGGCAAGGAGGCATACATCTTGACGGGGTACTTCAACCTGGTGAAGGTCCTCGAGATCACGCTGCACGACGGTGTCGATCCGCGCACGGGGAAGACCCTTGGACCTCGGACCGGCCCGCCCGGCGGTTTCGAGAGCTATGAGAAGCTGTTCGACGCCTACCGCGAGCAACTGCGCCACTTCATCGAGATCAAGATGCGGGGCAACGCGCTGATCGAGCAGATGTACGCCTCGATGATGCCGGCGCCGTTCCTGTCCGTGATCACGGACGATTGCATTCGGCAGGGTCGCGACTACAACGCGGGCGGCGCTCGATACAACACGAGCTACATCCAGTTCGTGGGGATCGGGAGCCTCACGGATTCCCTCGCGGCGCTTAAGCAGGTCGTGTTCGACGACCGCGCGGCCGGTCTCGGCGAGCTGATCCATGCGATGGACGAGGACTTCGCGCGCGCCGAATCCCTGCGGCTGCGTCTGGTCAACCGCATGCCCAAGTACGGAAACGACGACGATGCCGCGGACCGCCTGATGAAGGATGCGTTCGATGCCTGCGTCGCCGAGGTGGATGGCCGGCCGAACGCAAAAGGGGGATCGTACCGGGTCGAGATGCTCCCGACGACCTGTCACATCTACTTCGGCTCCGTGACCGGGGCGATGCCCGACGGCCGCAAGGCCGGCCGCCCTCTGTCGGAGGGGATCTCGCCCGTGCAGGGGGCGGACCGCAACGGCCCGACCGCCGTGATCAAGTCCGCCGCGAAGATGGACCATCTGAAGACGGGCGGGACGTTGCTGAACATGAAACTCTCACCGTCCCTGATCGCGGACGAGACGGGGTTAGAGAAGCTCGCGCACCTGATTCGCAGCTACTTCCGCATGGACGGCCATCACGTCCAGTTCAACGTCGTGAAGGCCGAGACGCTGCGCAAGGCCCAAGCGCACCCCGAGGAGCACCGGGGCTTGATCGTGCGGGTCGCGGGATACAGCGACTACTTCTGCGACCTGCCGGGCGCTCTGCAGGACGAGATCATCGCGCGGACCGAGCACGCGGGGTTCTAGCCCGGCCGGCCCGCGGGAGGCCCCTCACTTACAGGTGGGCGGTGGGGACCTTCGCGTGGTGAAGATTCGCGTCCGCCATCTTGAACTCGCTTTCCGCAAGGGCCGTGATGATGATCGCCGGGATCCCCCAGATGAACGAGGCGAAGATCGAGGCGATGCCGCCGGTCAGCGCCCAACCCCAGTTCCGGCGGCTCAAGGCGATGATTCCGCCGATGATCGCGAGGGAGCCGAACACGATGTGAGAGATCGCGATCACGACGAACAGCCCCCCCCGGAAGAAAGCAGGGAAGCGGGGCCCGAACTGCTGCATGTCAAAACCGAAGCTGAGAACGCCGGCCAGCCCGAAGAGCACCATGGCCCCGACAAAACCGTGCACTCCCGCGATGATGTCGAGAATCCCAGCGACCGTCGGCTTCCAGGTTTGCATCGATTGAATCCTCCTTTGCGCCCCGCGGGGCGATCACGTTCCCTTTTGACCGGTCCGATGGGCTCAGCGGACCACCACGAACCGCGCGACGCGACGGTCCTCGGCCGTCCGCAGGACGGCGAAGTATACCCCGGCGGGCAGTCGGCGCGTCGGGTAGTCGAGCATCTGGGCCGTGGCCGGAAGCTCTGAATCGACCAAAACGGCGATCCGTGCTCCGGTGGAATTGTGAACGCTCAAGGTTGCGTGCTCCTGGTGGGGCAGCGTGAAGCTCATGTGGACGATCCGCGATGCCGGATTCGGCTTGACAACCAGGCGGGCGGCGCGAAGCGTTCGCCCCGGCTCTCCGGGCACCGCAGACGGCTCCTCGATGAGCCGGAACGAGTCGATCACCGTGCCCCCGACCTTGATGGCCTTCACGTCGAGCGTGTCCCCGCGCACGTCGACCTGAACGAACTCGAGGCAGGCTTCACGATAGACCGTCCACGGTTGCGCCGCGCCCCACGTGTTGTAGAGCGGCGCGCCTCCGCCCCCCGTGATCAGGTAGTGGACTCCATTGACAAGGCTGTGCTCGTAGCAGTGGACGTGCCCCTGAAAGGTCACGCCCACCTTGAAGCGCTCGAGAAGAGGACAGATGTACTGGCGAACCGTCATGTTACTCGCGTGCCCGGTGTTCGTCGTGTAGGGGGGCTCGTGAAACGTCACGAAGATGTGTCGGATCCTCGCATCGGCGCTGTCGGCGCGCAGCTCGTTCAGGAACCAGTCGTACTGGGCGCTGCCGGGAGTGTACGTCGAGTAGAGGTCAAGCACGTGGAAAGCCGAGTTCCCGTCGCGGAACGAATACCAGCGCTCGTTGTTCGGCAACGAGAAGTAGGTTGTGTAGTTCGCGATGTTTCCCGTGTCGTGATTCCCCAGGCACGGGTAGATCGGCGTATGCCCGAGCAATGGATCCTCGACGTTGAAGAACGTCTGGTAGTCGGCACTCGATCCCGAGGCCGTCAGGTCGCCACTGTTGAGAACGAAGCCGGGCAGGGTGCCGGGGACCTGCAGCATCTGATTGATGACTCTCTGGTGGTCGGCCGTGTTCGAACGGTTGTCGCCGAACGCGAAGAAACGGAACGGCCGCCTGGAAGCGACGGAGGTGTGAAGTGTCGCGCCCGCGCTCGTGTCCGCTCCCGAGATCGCGCGGTAGTAGTACAGGGTATCGGGAAGTAGCGCGGAGAGCGCGATCTCGTGCTGGGTCGACGATCCCGTCTGGTCGGTGTGGGATCCGTAGTTTCCGGTCAGCCCGTACTCGACCGAACCTCCCCCGGCGGCGGATGTCTCCCATCGCACGACGATCGAAGTATCGGTTACGTTCTGCAGGTAGGGCCCCTTCGTCATCGATGCCTGCGCGGCGGTGGGAAGCAGGATGATGATCGCCGCGAGTGCCGAGAGCCGGATGGAGCCGATCGCTCCGGGTCGTGATGTGATTGACATCTACCTCTCCTTTTGTGGAAGCCGTCCTGTCCGCCAAACAGCGATCAATCCCTCTTGTGGTGGGCCATCTCGGCCGGGATCGGGAGGGAGATCTCGACGAGCCCTGCGAAGACGCCATCCGTGTACCAGGGAAGCTGGTGAATGATCTTCCTCTGCCCGTGCTTCTCGATCGTGTAGCTGTTCGCCTGCGGCCGGTCGTACAGCTCGCGCAGCTTCGTGCGCGAAGGCTCGGGGTGGCAATCGTACAGGTTGCGCCCGATCAGCCCACCCCCGCCGTCCGCGGCGAATGTCTCGCGCGACCAGGCGTTCATCGCGATGATCACGCCCTGTGCATCGGTCACCGTGATCGCGCCTGGAAATCCTTCGAACCAGAATCCTGCATCCGGCATCCTTGCTCCACTCTTTCGGCGCGGCCGAGGCCGGACGCCCCTGATGGTCCAATCGTCTCCTCGCCGGCAATTCTACCCCACCGTCGCCACGATTGGAACGCGGGGTTTGATGCGTGCGGAGTTGGATGGACATGCCGGGCTCGACACGACACCACTCTCCCGCCCGGGGGGAGTACAATCCTGTGGGCCCGGGTGCTGCAGGACGAACCTGAAAGGGGGAGCGAGATGAGCAGCCGTCCCGATCGCGAGGCGATCCGGCCGATCCTCAAGCGGCGCAGCATCCGCAACCACACGGCCGCGTCGGTTACGGAGGAGGAGATCCGGCTTATTCTCGAGGCTGGCATTGCGGCGCCGTCCGCGCACGATCAGAAATCATGGGAGTTCATCGTGATCACGGCCCCGGAGATTCTCGCGCGCCTCCGGGAGAAGCTCCACTTCGGGCGCTACGAGGCCCCATGCGCGATTGCTGTATGCGACGACAAGAGGAAAGGACTCCCTGAACGTGATCTACGTCGGCCATCCCACGGCGACGAAGGAACGGCGGACGCAGTACGACGAATCGCGAATCCACTGGCAGAGTTACGGGCCCGCCCGATCGCGTGCACGTCACCGTCCCTAGGACTCCTCCATGCGAGACAGGGAGTCGGCGAATCGACCGTGTCCAAACCACTTGCGCCAACTTTCACGAAATGGAGACGTCTCCGGAATTCGCCCTTTTGGCCGGGAGAGATGTAGGATAGGGTTCGGTTTCAGCGAACGGAACGCTTTCCGAACGGAAATGGACGGAGGAAATATGAATCGTAGAATCACCCGGAACGCATGGGTTGTGCTCCTGCTCATGGTTCTGGTCCCGTCGGCGGTGTTTGCCCAGATCACGGCGAACCTCGATCGCTATACGGGACCGAACGCGAAGGGGTACCTGAACCCGCTGAAGGAAGGCTTTGGCGCGGCGCTGCAGGCGGGGATGTACCGCTCGGCGGCGATCCCGCGAGTCGGGGTCAAGGTCAACTTCGATGTCAAGGTGGGCGTGGTGAAGTTCGGCGACTCAGATCGCACTTTCGTGGGCACCACGGAGGCCGGCTTCCTCCCGCAGACCCCGGAGCGGGTCCCGACCGTCGTCGGAAGCACGCACGCGGTTGTCGTCAACGGCCTGGGCGGGGCGCAATTCCTGTTTCCCGGCGGCCTGGACCTGACCTCGCTCATGCTCCCCATGCCGCAGATCACGCTGAGCGGCTTCATGGGATCGCAGTTGATGGGTCGCTGGATTTCCTTCGATACGAAGAAGTCCGACGTCGGGAAGATCAACATGCTCGGGATCGGAGTGCGCCACAGCGTCTCCCAGTACATCCCGCTGTGCCCCGTCGACATCGCTGCCGGCGTGACGTGGCAGAAGCTCAAGGTCGGCACGAAGCTGCTCGAAGCAAACGCACTCTCCTTCGGCGTGCAGGGGAGCAAGAAGTACTCGATCCTCGAGCCTTACGCGGGGTTGTCGATGGACCGGTTCAGCATGACGGTCGACTACAACTACCAGTCGCAGGGGGCGACCGTGCCGTTCCATGTGGACTTCGGGAGTACCACGAAGATGCATCTCTCCGGCGGACTCGGGATCAACCTCGGCTTCTTCCACCTCTACGGAGAGGTCGGGACTGCCGGCAGGACCATCCTTTCAACCGGCTTTAGCCTGGGGAACTGAGACATGAAAGGCGAACAGATGAGAATGTTGAAGCGCGTGATGGCGGTCGCGGGGATCATCCTGCTCGCCGGCGGCGCTCTCGGCGCCGGCTGCATCGAAGATCGGTTGATCGACGTCGTCGCGGGGGGAGAGGTCACGGTTCCGCTACATGCGCAAGGATCCACCAACGTGTTCAGCGCATCGTACAACTTTGATCTTACCGGCGAGACGGGGGCCAACATCCAGCAGATCCTCTCGGACAACGGGTTCGAGGAGGGATCCGCCACGGCGGTGCTCGAGTCGGTTTCGTACCGCGTGACGAGCCCCGATCCGGAGCAGACACGGACGATCAGCGGAACGATCACGATCGCCCCGCAGGGCGGCGCGGCAGTGCCGCTCGTGAGCCTGGGCTCGATCACGGTAGATGATCCGGCCAATCAGAACTGGGTCTCGGTGCCATTGACCCAGGACGGCGTGACGCTCATCAATCACGCGCTTGAGGATTACCTGCTGCACAACACGCCGGCACCCCTGACGGTCGCGATCGACGGGACTTCGGCGCCCGCCGGCATCACGAATTTCGACTGGGAGCTCTTGATCCGGCTTTCGGTCGCGGGGAAGAAGAAGATCCAGGTCATCAATCCGATCTAGGCTCGGCATAGGGCTGATATGGGGCCGACATGGCGGCCCGCATGGCGGTCGCCTGAAACTTACACAGTAACTCCCCGCGCTGCCCATCCAGGCGGCGCGGGGAGGTCTGCGTCGTGCGGGCGTGCGCGCCGGCTAGAAGGGCGCGATCCGCCCGCGCAGCCAGGGCCCGAGGTCCGCGATGTTGACACGCACCTGCTCGAGGGTGTCGCGGTCGCGGACGGTCACCGACTGGTTCTGCAGGGTCTCGGAATCGACCGTGATGCAGAAGGGGGTGCCCGCCTCGTCCATCCGGCGGTAGCGCTTGCCGACCGAGCCCGCCTCGTCGTAGAAGACGTAGAAGTCGCGCTTCAGGTCCTGCGTGATCTTCTCGGCGACCTCGGGCATCCCGTCCCGCTTGACCAGCGGGAAGACCGCCGCGTGGATCGGCGCGAGGTTCGGATGGAGGGCGAGCACGACCCGCTCCTCGCCGCCTACCTCCTCCTCCCGGTACGCGTCCACGAGCGCGGTCAGCACGGTGCGGTCGCAGCCGGCCGAGGTCTCGATGATGAACGGGACGTAGTGTTCCTTCGTCTCGTCGTCGAAGTACTCGAGCTTCTTCCCCGAGTACTCCTGGTGGCGCTTCAGGTCGAAGTCGGTCCGGTTATGGATCCCTTCCAGCTCCTTCCAGCCGAACGGGAACTCGTACTCGACGTCGAATGCGGCGCGCGCGTAGTGGGCGAGCTCGTCCGTGCCGTGCTCGTGGAACCGGAGCTTTTCCGGGCGCAGACCGACGGACTCGACATACCAGCGCATCCGTTGCTCGCGCCAGTGCTCGAACCACTCGTCGTCGGTGCCGGGCTTCACGAAGAACTGCATCTCCATCTGCTCGAACTCGCGCGTGCGGAAGATGAAGTTGCCGGGCGTGATCTCGTTGCGGAACGCCTTGCCGATCTGAGCGATCCCGAAGGGGATCTTGCGGCGGCTCGCGTTGCGCACGTTCTCGAAGTTGACGTAGATCCCCTGGGCGGTCTCGGGGCGCAGGTAGATCACCGAGGACTCCTCCTCGACCGGTCCCATGAAGGTCTTGAACATCAGGTTGAACATCCGGGCGGCGGTCAACGTCCCGCGATTGCCGCAGCGAGGGCAGACCGTGTTCGGAGCTTGCGGGTCGGCGGGGAGCTCATCCGCGCGGAAGCGCGCCTTGCACTGCTTGCAGTCGACGAGCGGATCGGTGAAGTTCTCGACGTGCCCCGAAGCCACCCAGACGCGCGGGTGCATCAAGATCGCGGCGTCGAGCCCGTCGATGTCGTCCCGGAGCTGGGTCATCGACCGCCACCAGAGCCGCTTCACGTTGTTCTTCAGACGCACCCCGAGCGGACCGTAGTCCCAGCAGGCGTTGATCCCGCCGTAGATCTCGCTGGAGGGGAATACGAAGCCGCGCCTCTTGGAGAGCGCGACCAGTTTCTCCATGACCTTCTCCATTGAACCTCCCCGAACCTCCCGATTCCTGTCGAGCAAAAGTATGCCGAACTGTAGCGGTTCCGGCATCGTTCGATCAACGCCCGCGAAGATGCGATAGACTCACGGCCGTACCTTCTGAGCGCATGTCGCCGCCTCGCCGGTCCATCGAGGGCGCGCCGGGCGGCCGAGGATCGGGGGACGAATGCTGGACTTCGCCGTGGAAATCGCCCGCGAGGCGGGAGAGATCCTGATGAACGCGTACGGGCGCATCGAGCGCGCGAACGTCGGCTACAAGGGGTGGCGCAACCTTGTCACCGAAGCCGATCTCGCGGTCGAAAGACACGTCGCCCGCCGGATCGAGGAGCGTTTTCCGACTCACGGAATCCTCGGGGAGGAGCGAATCCACAAGGACCCCTCCCCCGGCGAGGGCCACCGCTGGGTCGTCGATCCCCTCGACGGGACGACGAACTTCGTCCACGCGCATCCCTTCTTCTGCACGTCCATCGGCCTCGAGAAGGACGGCGAGGGGATCGTCGGGGTCGTCTTCGCGCCGTATCTGGAGGAGCTGTACACCGCCTCGGCGGGCGCGGGCGCCGCGCTGAACGGCGTCGGCTGTCGGGTATCGGAGGAGCCGGATCTCGCACACGCGCTGCTCGCATCGGGCTTCGCCTACGGCCAGGATCGTGATCCCAACACGAACCTCGAGAACTGGGGACGCCTCTCGCTGGTCGCGCGCGGGCTCCGGCGCTGCGGTTCGGCGGCGCTCGACCTCTGCTACGTCGCCTGCGGCCGTTACGAAGGCTTCTGGGAGCTCTACCTCGGCGCGTGGGACATCGCGGCCGGTGCGGTCCTCGTCCGCGAAGCGGGGGGACGGGTGACCGACCTCGAGGACGGGGATACGTGGCGGGACGGCCACGAGATCCTCGCGACGAACGGCCTCCTGCACGAGGCGATCCGCGGGCGCCTGATCGACGTGTAGCCGACCGGCGCGTTACCTCGCGCCGCCCCCTTGCAGGATCCGGATCCGGGCTTCCACGTCGGGCTCTTTCCCCGCGAGCGAAAGGCAGGTCCGGTACGCCTGGAGCGCGTCGGCCGGCCTCGAGAGCCTGAAATCGTAAATCGCCCCGAGGCTTCGATACGTCTCCGCCGAGGACGGCTTCTCCGCTACGGCATGCTCGAGCGCCTCCGCGGCCGCCGGGTAATCGCCCGCCGCAGATCGGATGCTGGCGATCCGGCACCATGCCCCCCAGCGCTCGTCGGCGGACGCCTCCTTGTCCGCGAGGATGCAGTGCGCGAGATCCTCCGCCTTCGCCGTCTGCCCGAGCGCCTCGAGCGCGCGGGCCCGCGTTTCCTCGAGAAAGCGCCGCTGGTCGCTCGTGGTCGTGGGCTCGGCTTCAAGCGCCTCGGCGAGGGCGTTGACCCCGGCCGCCTTCCCGCTGATCGAGAGACACCAGAGCAGATTGTTCAGGATATCGAGCTGGTGGCGACTCGCGTGCAGGGATCCGTTCTCGTGCTCGAGGAGATCGAGATAGGCGGCCTGCGCGTCGTACGGGCGGCGGAGCTGAAGGGCGTAGTTCGCGCGATAGAAGGGCTCGTATGGAAAATGGAGTGGGGCGAGGAAGGAAGGCTTCCGGCTGCCGAGGAAATGGATGACCGCGTTCGAGAGCGCCTCGTCACGTTTCGGGTCGCGCGGTTCCGAGGCGAGCAGGACCCCGGGTTCCAGCCGATGGATCTTCTCCTCGTTCAACTTGTCCCGCCGGAGGAGGACAGCGAAGGTCGGGTCCACGTACACAGTGGCCCAGTCCGGGTTGTCGATACTGAGGTAACGAAGGAGCGCCGGCATCTCGTAGAAATCGAGGACCACGAGCTCGAAGTGGCGTGCCCGATCGAGCTCGGTCCAGACCTGATTGACCGTTTCGTCGGACGCGGTGCGGAGCCTCTGGTACGCCGAGATCGTTTCGGGCGTTCCGACCCATCGCGCGTCGAGAAACGGCGGGATCCGCGCCCCGTTCTCCCAGAGGAGGGCTCCCGCGGCGAGCGCGTTCGAGAAGATCGGACCCTCGCACCTCTCCGTCGCGATGAACCGCGCCGCGCCGAGCGCGGGGAAGTTCGGGGCCACCCGGAGCGCGATCCGCGTATCGCGATCCTGCGCGAGGAAGATCCGCCCGTCGGCGAGGCCGTAGATCAAGGCGATCCCCGACAGGAGCAGAACCCCCGCGGACGTGATCGCGATGCGGGAGCGGATGCGGGCCGGGACGCGGACCGCGAGATCCGTGATCGCCGCCGGCAGGATCGCGACCGACGTCAGTCCGAAGAGTGGCATCGCGCGGCGCGCTTTCGCGGAGAGGGTGGCCGCGATGGCGAGCGCGAAGATCGCGCTCCATCCGAGCCGCCTGCGGGCCGCGACCGCAACGATGAGCGCGGCGGGCATCGCGAACCGGAAGATCCACACGGCGGGGGTCGGCTGGTAGCCGGAGAACGGGCTTTTCATCTCCTGGATCGAGAAGGGGAGGGACGCGGTCTTGCCGAGGAACTGAACGAGGTGAAGCTGACTCCGCCACGCGCCCGGGCCTGCAGGATTGACGAAGGTGGCGACGAGAAGAGCCCCGATCACGAGCGCGTCTCGCCGCAGGTGCCCGTGCCGCTCGACCGCATCTCCGGCGGCAAATGCGAATGCGAGGGCCGGCAGCAGGCCGAACCAGAGGTGCGTGTTCACCCAGAGGATCTGCAACGGAACGAGCAGCCAGATGCGCCTCTCACCGCGGAGGTGGACCAGAATGTACAGGGCGGCGACCCAAGCGGCAAACGAAACGAGCTCGGGACGGTCGAGGAAGCGCTCTTGCGAGAGGACGATGCCGATCGCGAGCGTGAATGCGATGGCGCCGGCGCCGGCGCGCATCCGGCGCGCGACCGCGACCGCGCCGGCGAATGCGCCGAGGATCAGGATCGCGCGCAGCAGCACGAGCGCCGCGGCGCCCGCATGGTCCCACACGAGGGCGGCCAGGACCTGGTAGGCCCAGTAGCTGTAGGCCAGCTGATGGATCGAAGCATCCTGCCCGAATGTGATCCGTCCGACGACCCCGAAATCCTTGAGCAGGAGTCGGCCGTAGGCGATGTGGAGGCCGAGGTCGGGATCGGAGATCTCTGTCAGAGCAAGGAGCGCCCCGGCAGTCAACCACACAGCGGACGCGGCAAGGGACGCCCGCCATACCAGCAGGCTGCTGCCGCGATCCGGGACCCGTCCGGCGTTCACGCTTTCTGGCTGATTTTTCCGCTGCATCGGCGCGGATTCTAGCACCCGGCCCGGCTTGCCGCGATCAACATGATCCCTGCCGGATCGGTACTCGAACCGTCGGGCGCAAGGCTCGGGGAACCGCCCCCAAGGGGCCCGACACGGTCGGAGTCCCGTACGGGAAGGCCTTCACATTCGGATTCCACCTGCCAGTGAAATCGCTGCCGGGCAATAGATTCTCGCGTACGGGCCTCCTCGATGTTGATAGAATGAAAGTGGTTCTGGCGGGAGGTCCCATGCCCCCTTTCCTCCATCCGAGAAGTGCTTTCTTGAGCGGTTTCATGCAAGTGGCGCTGCTGTTCGCGTTTGCGTGCCCCGAGGTCCATGCCGGCTCGATCCATCCGACTCTCCGCGAGTGGATGCGGAGCCGCCCCGCGGGAGAGTCTGTCGCCGTCTGGGTCTTTTTCGTGGATCGCGCCTTCCCGAATGAGGAAGCCCATCGAGCGGCCCTGGCCGTCGCGCAGGAGAAGATCAGCGACGCGGCCCTGGCCCGGCGCGCGCGCGTCGGCGCCTCGTTTGCCGACGACGCCGATCTCCAGGTCACGCCCGGGTACGTCGCCGGAGTCCGCCGGCTCGGCGAAATCCGCCACGAGAGCCGTTGGCTGAATGCGGTGAGCGCCTCGGTCCCGCTGGGCCGGATCGCGGACATTGCGGGATTCCCGTTCGTCGTCGAGGTCCGACCTGTGGCGATCGGCCGGATGGCGGGCATCGGGCCCGAACTCGGGCCGGACGGGCGACTGCTGGAGAGGCCCGACCCCACCCGAGTCGTCACGCGTCGGGCATGGAAAACCGCTCCGAGGCTCGGCGGCAGCCTTGCGCGGCCTCTGTCCCGGGAGATCTACGGCCCGTCGTACGGGCAGTTGAATGAGATCGGGGTCGTGCAAACCCACGCGGCGGGGTACAGCGGCGCGCGCGTCGTCCTCGAGATAATCGACACCGGTTTCCGCAAGGACCATCACGCGTTCGGGATCGCCCGCAATCACATCCGGGGCGAGCGCGACTTCGTCTTTCACGACGGCCAGACGCAGAACGAGATGGGGGATGATCCCACCCAGCACTGGCATGGAAGCGCGACGTGGTCGACAAGCGGCGGCTTCGACCCCGGGAACATCGTTGGCCCCGCGTACGGCGCGACGTTCGTTCTCGCGAAGACCGAGGACATCCGTTCCGAGACCCGCGTCGAGGAAGACAACTACGTCGCGGCGCTCGAATGGGGGGACTCGCTCGGCGTCGATATCACCTCGGCCTCCCTGATCTACCAGACGTTCGACGACGGCTTCACCTGGAACTGGGGCCAGCTGGACGGCCACACGGCGCCGATCTCGCGCGCGATCGATCGAGCCGCGGCCCGCGGGATTCTCTGCGTGAACGCGATGGGGAACTTCGGTCCCGATCCGGACACGCTGGGAGAGCCGGCCGATGCCGACTCGATGCTCGCCTGCGGGGCGGTGGACTCGCTGGACAGTATCGCGCGCTTCAGCAGCCGCGGTCCGACGGTCGACGGGAGGACGAAGCCCGAGATCGTGGCTCGGGGCCTGGACACCTGGGCCGCCGACGCCAACGGGATCGATACGTACGAGCCGGTCTCCGGGACGTCCCTGTCCACGCCGCTGGTGGGAGGGGCATGCGCGCTGGTACTCGAAGCGCATCCCGAGTGGTCGGCATTTCGAGCGCGCTCCGCCCTGCTGATGACGGCGGATCGAGCGTCCCACCCGGACAACGACTACGGGTTCGGCCGGATCAACGTCTGGACCGCAATCCATCAGGCGCCGATCGTCGCGCCGCTCCCGTTTTCCCTCGTCTCGCCGGCGAACGGCGAGTCGGTCTCGACGCTCCAACCTCGCTTCATCTGGAATCGATCGGGAGATCCGGGACACGGGGCGATCACCTACGAGCTGTGGATCGATGACGATCCCGCGTTCGGAACGCCGATCGCGTACGGCGGCCTGTCGGACACGACGTACGTGGCCCCCGTCCCGCTTGCGCCCAGCACCGCGTTCCACTGGCGGGTGATCGCGGAGGGGCCGCTCGGCTACCGACGGCTCTCGCGCGAGGATCAGATGTTCCGTACGCCCGTTTCCGCAGACACGCATGATCTCGTGTCGGCGCCGATTGGCTGGCGCGTCGAGTGCGCGCCGAATCCCTACCGGAGGGGTGTCTGCACGTTGCGCTGGTTTGCTCCTCCGGGGAGTGTTCACAAGGACGTGGATCTTTCGATCGTTGATCCTGCCGGACGGCGTCTTGCGCGCGAGCGTCTCATCGTCTCGCACGAGGGCTGGAATGAATCCCGATGGGATGGCCGTTCCATGAAGGGAGAGGACGTCCCTTCCGGGATCTATCTTGTCCTGCTGGAAGCATCCGGTCGCTTGGCGAAAGGGAAGATCGTCCTGACTCGATAGCGATGGGAGGCGTGAATCCAATATGCCGGAAACGAAGACACCAGAGAGGATCGTCCGCCTGCTCCTGGACGCGGCGATCGCCCTCCGGGAACAAGGGGACAAGCGCCGAGCGGGCGCATTGCTGGACGAAGCCCATAGATTGTCGAAGGATGGTTCCCCGGCGGCACTGACGGCCGCGGTTCGGGCGAGCCAGGGGGTCCTGGAGCGGATACAGGGAGACCTGGAATCCGCCGGTCGCCACTTGAACGATGCCATCGAGATGCGCCGCGAGAACTCGGATCACCTCGGTGTCGCGCGCGCACTTTCCGATCTCGGACTCGTGCACATGGAAGCGGGGCGGCTGGGGGATGCCGAGCGTGCCTTCGAGGAGGCGCTGGAGATTTCGGCGCAGTCGGAGCCCGGCCGTACGCGGGCAGAGGTCCTCGAGCACGGCGCGATCATTCATCAGCGCCGCGCGGACCTCGAAAAGGCGCGCGAACTCTTCCAGCGTGCCCTCGAGCTGTACAGGCGTCTCGGAGATACGACCGCCGTTGCGCGCGTGCGGTCGGAGTTGGAGCATCTTCATGTCGCGGGGGACGGCCCGGGGCTCGACGACGCGATGAGCGCCCTCGAGCGCGATCGGCTGATGGACGCCCTCGAAGCGGAGGGATGGAACCAGTCGCGCGCGGCCCGGCGGCTTGGGGTCACCGAGACCCGGGTGCGGAACCTGATGCAGCGGCACGGCTTGAGGTCCCGCAATCGACGGGGCAGGCCTCGCAAGGTTTCCCCGACCGGGGAAACGGCGTCCAAGTAGTTCGAGATCGATCCTTCTGCAGACGGCGACGGTCGCCGGAGGGAAGGGTGGGGGTGAAGAGATGCCGAGTATCCATGATTGCGTGCGCGAGATGAAAGAGCGGAATCCGCGGATCGACTACCGGGTGCTGGAGCCCGGGCAGGCCCAGCGGTTCCTGACAAAGCTCGGCTACCTCGGTCCATTCGACCGCTGCAAGTACGACGTGATCTACTTCACGGAATCAGGGAAGGAACGCGCGATGATGATCTGGGGGCTCGTGGAATAACCGCGGAGCCCCCGCGTTCGCCCTGGATCACCGTCCTTACTGCTTGGCGGCGAGCAACGATTCCACGACGTACAGAACGTCTTCGTCCATTGTGGGACCGTATCCGACGTGGCGATACCGGATATGCCCTTGCGGGTCGATCACGAAAAGCGTGGGGATGCCGGTCACCCCGTAGTTGGTGGCATCGCTCGCGTCCGCGAGGCCGACGGTCATCGGGAATCCCTTGTCCTTCCAGAAGGGAGCCACCTTCGCACGTTCCTTGTCCTTTTCCCACACGTTCATGCAGAGGACCTGGACCGCCTTCCCCTGGGTTGCCTTGTAGACGTTCCGCACGAGCGGCAGCGACATCTGGCACGGGCCGCACCACGTCGCCCAGAAGTCGAGGATGACGACCTTGCCCTTCAGGTCATCGAGCTTCAGGTCCGCTCCGTCCATCGTCTTCAGCACGAAGGAGGGCGCCGGGCGATCGATCAGGGTCGCCAGGACCTTCGCAATCCGCGCCGGCTTGTTCTTCTCGTGCTGGACCTTCATCTGGTCGGTGATTGACGAGAAGAACACGGAGTCCGCGCGCAGCGCCGCGAGGCCGATGTCCGTGGCGGCGCGTTGATGATCGTCGAAGCCCCATTCCACGGCCTTTTTCAACCACTCGCGTGCTTTCGCGGCATCGCCGCCGGCGGCGAGCATCGTCGCCGCGTTGTAGGACTCTTCGGGATCCTTCGAAACGCCGGCGAGATCCGTCTGCACGCGGATCGCGTCCGCCGAACGATCACTGCTCCGGTAGGCCGCGACCAGGGCGCGCAGCGCGGCCTTGTTGCTCGAGTGCTTCTTGACGAACCCCTCGACCTCGGTGGTCGCATCCGCCATGCGCCCCGCCTGCTGGAGGTCGCGCGCCTCGTAGTTGACCGGCTGGAACGATTGCGGCTCGACGACCTGCTCCATCTTGCGCGCCTTGATCGCGTTCTCGAAGTCCTTCTGGATCTCGTACGCAAGCGCGAGTGCCTGCCAGCCGTACGGATGATCCGGCCGCATGCGGACCGCCTCGAAGAGGAGGGGGAAGGCGGAATCAGGCTGCGCTTGCATCTGCTGCAGGAGCGCGAGGCCGAGACCGCACCGCGCGTAGTAGCTCTTCGGATCGAGCGACAGCGACCTGCGGAAGAGCGCCTCGCTCGCCGCCCCGCGATCCATCAGCCCGAGGTAGTACGGGTAGATCGCGTTCGTCGAGTCCTTCGCGAAAAAGGCCTGATACCGGGGCTGGATCTCGGACCAGCGGTCGGCCATACGGGGAGAGGTCAGACCGATGTAGTGCCGGTTCAGGTCGACCCAGTCCGAATGGTCCGCGAGGAGCGCCTCAACCTTCTGGATGTGGGCCGTGAGCTGCTCCATGTCCTGGACGGTCTCGAAGTCCTCGAAAACCCTCTTCATCTCCTTCTGGGGCTTCCACTCCTTCGGCTTGAGGTCGTCCGGCGGTGGGGGGGTGGTCGCCCGGACCGGCTGTACGAGGGCTGTGGCTGCCACAAGGAGCAGCGCGGGCAAAGAAACGAGACGCATTCGATCCTCCCGAGGGTCGGAAATTGGACGCGGGCCCTAGACATGCTGAGGTTAGTCGGTTCGGGTTGCGATCGGCAAGCCGGATCGCGCCGGATCGGGAGGCGATGGAGACCGCGGTTTTCAGCGCGCGAGCACCCGATTGCCCGTGATTGCGATCCTCACCACGCGTCCATCGTCACAGCCCCGTGCGTGAGCGCGCGGAACATCATGGGCGGATTCAGGGGTGGGGCGATCGGGACGGCAGCGACCACGCGCACGGACCATGAACCGTTCACGTCATTCCCGCCGCTGCCGATCGGGCGTCCCCAGGCGATGGCGGGGACGACGGCAAGCGGGCCGATGCTCGTTGCGAGCCGCGCCTCGGCGCCGTACGCGACGCGCGCCGGGGCGTCGAAGAACCCGCGGGATGCGCCTGCCCAGAGGTGCGCCCCCTCGATGAACGGCGCCAACGTCCCCGCGCCGATCGCGACCGCGGGTCCGCGCAACCCCAGATCGGGAAGGACCGGAAAGCGCACCTCCGCGTTCGCGTGCACGACCCATCGCGCGGCTTGTGCGTGGGGCCATCCGCGGAGGAAGACGGATCCATCGACGCCGGGCCATCCGGCGAGGGGTTGGATCGGGGGATTCGCATCGAGCCCCTCGTACTCCTGGGGCGGGAGGTTCGCGGACGCGCCGCGAAGGCCGCCGTCGAGCCAGAGGGTCGGCCCAGTGATGAGAGCGGGGATCGGGCGCGCGAGGAACGCGCTCGCAGCGCCACGAGCAATCCAGGTCGCACCTCCGCGGGGTTTGGACCCGAAGGTCACGGATGCCTCGCAGCCCTCCCCGCGCCGAACGCCGGTCGCGCCCGCGCCGTCGGGAGGGATCCGCGTCCGCCCCAGGCCCGCACCGATCTCGAAGCCCGACCACTGCCGGGGTGGGCCGAGCGGCGTGCGGAATCCGGTCCCGCGCGGCGTGTGGCGTGCGGATTTCGCGAATGCACTGAGCCATCCGTCGACGTTCGGGTCCGCCTCGGACGCCAGGGGCGCGAGCAGTGCGACACCAGTCTCCTCCATGCGCTCGTACAGGAGCTTACCGTCGAGGATCCTTCGCGGGAGATTCGCGGACGAATGGAATGCCACGGCCCACGGACCCCATCTTGATGTGAGGTAGAAAAGCGAGCGATCGGGATCACGCGCATGCGACGCGTTCGCGTAGACGTATCCTCCCCAGGCGTGTCGCAGGAGGGGCTCGGCCCAGAGACCGAACCCGCCCAGCCCGATATCACCCGATTGCGGGCCGGCGAGGGGGAGAAGGAGCCACGGCCGGACCTCCCGGAGCGGATGATACGAGTACGGCCCCTCGATCGTGGGATGGATGGTCATGTCCGGATCGACCGCGGGCCTCGCCGGGAATGGATAGATGTTGCCGTGGATCTCGCGCGCGGGGGTGCGCGCGGGCCCGATCTGCAGGACGCGGTTCTCGAGCCGCGACGTGCGGTCGAGGACGAGGAGGGAATCGCGCTGACGCCCGCAGACCTCGATCCCGGTCCCGACCGCCGTCCGCGCGGAGTCGGATTCGATCCGATCCGCGCCGCGCCGCCACAACCCGGTGCGAACCTCTTCGAGCCCCGTGCGATGCGACGTCCACGCGAGCCGCGTTTCATCGAGCCAGACGGCGTCCCTTTCATCGTTCTTCCCCGTGATCAGATTCACCGGGCGGGGGGTGGATTCATCCGGGACCGACCTCGTCGCCGCGGGGTTGAGGAGCGGCGCCTCAATCCCGAGGAGTGCGCGCCCCCCGTTCGGCCCGACCGCGGAGATGACCAGGCGGTCCCCGCCGGGCGAGGCGGCGAGGTTGTACAATCCCCATCCGCGTGGCCAGTGCACAAGCGCCCGGCTCAGGAGCGGCCCATTGCCATGCCGCTCGGGGATCGAGGATTGCACGAGTGATGGACCGAGCGGCGAATCAGTGATCGCGACCAGGCGACCGCCCGACAGGGTGTCGGCTTCGGCGATCCGTCCTCCGCCGGTCAGGAAATGGAAGCCGTCCGAAGGGTCATAGATCCCCAGATCCTCGACCCACGAGCCGTGGGCGACCCGGTGAAACCGGGGGATCATGCATCGTCCGTCCGCAAGAGGGACGGGTCGGCCCGTGACGCCCCCGTCCACGCACCGTCGCTGTCGAGCTGTCGGCGTCTCGCGCCGGAAGAGCGACGTTTCCGGAGCCCCACGTCGCGCCTGCCCTGTCCACCATGCGACACCCCCCGTCGAGGGGCCGACGCCGAACGACACGCGCAACGGGTACCGCAGGCCGGCGTCGTACGTTGCCCCGATCGAGTCGGGGGATTCCCCTCGCCGGTAGCGTTCGCCGTAGAACGCGATCATCGAACGCCGGAACCGATCCCACCCGTTGCCCGCCTCGCGACCGAACGCGCGCCGCTCGGCCGCGCCGTAGTCGTACACGGCGAGCGTCCCTGCCGGCCGGATGATCCGTTGGACAGCGGAGTCCCCATGAGTTGACGCAAGCCAGCGAATCCGGGCGTTTCCGCGCGCATAGAGGAGCCGCCCCTCTCCCGGGACGCCCGGAGGGTTCCGATCGATCGAGCCATCGAGGATCGCGGCCACCGTCGTCAAATCGCCGCGATAAACCGACCAGGGCTCGGCCGTCCATTGCGCGACGCCCTCGTGAACCCACCGGGGCGGATAGAGTCCGATGAGAAACGCCAGATTCCCGATCCATGTCCGCGAAGCCCAGCAGACGAGGATGTGGGTGTACTCGTGAACGAGGACCTCCTCGAACCACGAGCGCGACCCGGAGAACATCGCGTTGGCCGGATGGGAAGGCACCCACACGTAGATGTAGTCCCATCCGACCGCCGCGGCGTTTGCGATCTGGTCCTGGTCGGAAAGGTAGACGCGCGTCCGCGCCCGTGGCGTGACGTCGAGCCGCCGACAGAGGGAGGCGTGATCGCGTTCGAGAATCGACGCCGCCTCGCGCGCCCACGGCTCCAGGGGATCGTGATAGAAGATGCGGAAGTGCCCGGTCCTGAACTCCATCCAGCCGAGTTCCGGATGGTTACGCTCGTTCAAGAGAACGAATGCCCCCTGAGCGAAGGCGAATCGCGCCGCTGGCAGGATGATTGCGGCGAGCAGGATCGCAGAGCGCATCGAACGTGACAGCGTCGTGGTTCTCATGGTTCGGTCGGTTACGCTACCCGCCCGCCCGGCGCCGTGTCCAGTGATGCGCTTCGTGCTTGACCGGCGGAACTCCCGCTGTTACTTTCCTGTGTCTAGACGCCTCCCAACAACACGGATCCACCCCCGATCCGGTTTCCATAGCCTCCGAGGAACGATCCCCCTCCAGCGGGATCCCGAATTCGACACCGTCCGTCGGAGGATGGAAATGCACGATGCTCCCGAAGGGATCCGGGGCTGCACCGAACCCATGGCTCTTTTCCTCGAATCGATCCAGCTCTCGCTACGCGTTCCGCTCGTCACGACGCCCGCGTCCGCGATCGGCGTGATCGCGCCCCGGACGGGCGGCGAGGATCTGGAATCTCGGGCGCGGGCGCTGGCGGCGCGTGAACAAGAAGCCCGCAACGGCGCGTCGACCGAAGAGCGGCTCGAGATGCTCCGGCTCCTCGCGCGGGCGGACCGGGATCGCGCCGGCGAGATGGTCGCGGCGGCGGCCCTCGGACTCCTGTATCTGGAAGGCGGCGCTTGGGACCTCGCGATCGCCCGCTTTCAGGACGCGCTGCGCGTCGTGCGCAACCCGCTCGATCGCGCATTTTGCTGGTTCGGCGAGGCGGCCGCGCGGGCGCCGTCCGGCGCCGCGGCGGACGTGATCTCGTCCTGCGCCCGTGCGACCCGATTCGTCCGCCGGACGCGGGACCCCATGCTGCGCGCCCGCATCCTGCGATTGGCCGCGCAGGCCTATCGAACCTCCGGCGATCTGACCCGATGTCGCCGCGCGTGCGACCGGATCCGCGACATCCCGACGATTCTCGATCGGCGGGAGCAGCACGCGTTCCTGCGCCTGACCGAGGCGGACCTCCTTCGGGGCGCGGGGCGCCTCGAGGCGGCGATGGCCGCGTGCGACGAGGCCTGCGATCTCCTGAAGGGGCACCCGCATCCGATCGCGCTGCTCGATCCGTCTCCGGTGTCCGCCTTGCGAAGGCTGGGCGAGATCCTGTTCGAGCTTTCCCGTTTCGAGGATGCGCGGGAGAAGGCGCTCCAGGGGGCCGCCCTCGAGACCGCCGGACCTTACGGAGCCATGAGCGCCGAGCGCGGGCGGATTGCGCTACTCATTGCCCGCCTCGACCTCGAGCGGGGCAACGAAGAGGCCGGTTGGGGCGGCTTCGAGGCCGCAGAGGAGGCGTTTCGACGAATGAATGCGCGCCGCGATCTGGGCAGCCTTCTCCTGCTGCGCGGCGAGCAGATCTCGATGCGCGAGACCCGGCACTCGGCGCGCGAGGCGGCGCGCGAGGGCGTGTTCGAAGCCCGCGCGATTCTCCGCTCGCTCGGCGCGCGCGATCTCGTCGCCCGCTGCGACGTGGCGCTCGAGGTGTTGCGAGCCCGACCGGCGACCGCGGGCGCGTGCGGCGGCCAGCCCGCACGCCCGCCACGCGTCCCGCGGATGCGCCGGCTGACTCAGCTCGGCTTCCTGACCGCGGACCCGAGGATCCTCACGTCGCTCGAGCCCCTGGAGTCCCTCGCGCGCACTTCGATCCCCATCCTGATCCTCGGCGAGAGCGGGACGGGAAAAGAGGTGCTCGCCCACGCCCTGCATCGCGCCTCTGGCCGGCGCGGCCCGTTCGTCGCGGTGAATTGCGGCGCGCTGCCGAGCGAGCTTCAGGAGAGCGAGCTGTTTGGCCACGTGCGCGGCGCCTTCACCGGTGCGGTCGCCGACAAGATTGGTCTCTTCGAAGCGGCCGACGGCGGGATCCTCCTGCTGGACGAGGTCGGGGAGATGACGTCGCGGGCACAGGTGAAGCTCCTCCGAATCCTCGAACTCGGCGAGGTCCGCCGCGTTGGGGAGACGCGGACGCGGCGCGTGCAGGTCCGTGTGATCGCCGCCACGAACGCGGATCTCGTCGCCCGGCTGCGCGACGGGACTTTCCGACTGGATCTCTACTACCGTCTCTGCGGTCTGAAGGTCGATCTCCCGCCGCTGCGCGAAAGACTCGGGGATGTCCCGCTCCTCGCCTCACATTTCGCGCGCATCTTCAGCCCTCCCGAGGATGCCCCGCCGTCGCTTTCCCCCGATGCGCTCGACCGCCTGATGCGCCATCCGTGGCCCGGCAACGTCCGCGAGCTTCGCTTCACGATCGAGCGCGCGATCGCTCTGTCCATCGCGCTCGACCGCACCCGGGTCGAATCCGACTGCATCTGCATCGAGCCGCCGCACGAGGATGCCCCCCAACCGCCGTCCGTCCCCGCGTGCGACGACATCGCGCAGGCGGGCGGCCTCGAGGCCTTCCTCGAGAACACGGAGCGCCGCCTGATCCTGAAGGCGCTCGAGGAGAGCGGCTGGAACCGCACTCGGGCCGCGCGCAGCCTGGGCGGCATGAGCCGCACGACCTTGATCGGCAAGATGAAGCGCCTCGGCCTCTTTCCGACGTCCGCCGACGCGAGGGACGAAGACCGCGACGAGGTGGAACAAGCGCGCCTTCTCTAGAGCGCCGTCCACCGGGACCGCACGATTATTCGGGGGGAATCATGGTGCGCAATATCCAGGGAGAAGCGGATTCGTGGATCCGCAACATCGAGTCGGGCATCGTGCCGCCAAGGGCGTCCGGCGCCGATCCCGAGCTCAAGGCCGAGATCGATCGTCGGATCCGCGAGCGACTGGCCAAGGGCTCCGAGCCGGTCCGTCGGTTTCTCGACCAGCACGCGATGTCCGTCATCGTGGGGGACGCGATGCTCACGCGCGAGTACGTAATGGTCATCGACACCACTCGGAAGGGACGGCTTCGCGCGAAGCTCGATGAGTGGGCGCTATCCCTCTGGGAGAGGTTCCCCTTTCGGGCGGGGAAGCTGCCTTCCTGAAACGAAGGCAAGAATCGGCCCGCTTGTAGTCCACTATATGTTGTTCTCTCAAAGAATTATGCCGTTTTCAGTTTCCGACGAGGCGCCTGTTTTTCGCCACGGGGTGCACTTGGGGTAGCAGTTTGTAGAGGGCCCGGTCGGACTCCCGGCCGGGCTCTCGTTTTGGCCTCTGGGTACCACTTCAGGATGCCCGGATTCGGGGTTCGCGGCTCCGCCGCCGGCACTTCATCCAGCGGGTGGTACTCCAAGGGACACGGGCCGCCCGCCGATCGTCGATCTGGCGCTTCCTGTGGGGTCGCGCCTACAGGGTTTCTTGGGACAGGCCGATACGATAGAATGGAAGACGTGGAGGGGACCATGGCACTCGAACAGGAGATCGCGTACTTCGAGAAGCACCTGCCGGAGTGGGTGGGGAGCAACCGCGGCAAGTTCGTCGTCGTTAGGGGCGAAGAACTGGGCGGATTCTTTGCGACTCCCGATGACGCTCTGGCCGCAGGCGCTCGGATGTATGGCTTGGAGTCCTTCCTCATGCGGCGGATCATCGAGACGCAACCCGATGTGTCCGCTCCCGCTCTAACCTTGGGGATCCTCAGTGCCGCCCATTTTTCACACTGAGTTTCGCGGTGAGGCCAAGAACCCCGACGGCAAGGTCATACAGGTTCCAGCGGCTCTCGTTCTATTCCAGGGCGGTCCTCGCGCTCAGATCGCCATTGGATTGGCACAGCCCGCCGCGGAGGAGCTGGTCAAGCAGGGACTGGAGGTGCCCTCGAAGCTCACTGGGTACGCCCTGATTGACACCGGCGCTTCCGTCACGTGCGTGGACGGAGAAGCCGCTGCTTCACTCCACTTGCCCGTCGTAGATGTAGTCAACATGGTGTCCGCAAGCCACGCTTCCACTCGACAAAACGTGTACCCGATAAGTCTGGAGATCCTGGGGGCTGGGATCGTGGTCGGCTCGGTCATGGCGACCGGGGCAGAACTTAAGACACAGGGACTAATCGCCCTAATCGGACGTGACTTCTTGCGATTCTGCACCCTCCACTACAACGGGGTCGCGGGGCAGTTCACTCTCGCTGTCTGACCCTCTTCTTGCAGTCTTGTCACTACGTCAACCCCTGATATAGGCCCTCGTGGTACACTCCCCGCGCCAGCGATTGATGCTTCGCGATCGACTGCGAGAGGGGGTAGGCCGTCAGATGAGCACTCGCCGAAAGGTACTCTTGGGGGTCTTCTATTTCACAGTCTTGGCGGTGGTTCTAATAGCCGTCCACAACTACGGCAGCCCTGCTCCCAAGGCTCGTCGGATTCCGTATTCGGTCGTCCCTGGGAAAGGATCGGGCCGGATCGTCTTGGTTGACCCTCAGTATCGAAACGATGCGGACATGCGGGCTCTGGGGGCGACGCTCGTTGACGATTATCGAAACGATCGGATGGCCTACGTTCTAGTCTACGATGATCTATCCGCGGTGCAATCTCGAACGACCGCGATTGACATGATGCTAGATTCGGACACGTCATCCTCGCTTGTGATGCATCATCAGCAGCACTTCATTGGCGGTTACGAAAAGAACACGAATACCGGGCATCATTCCTACTGGTATGGCCTCGATGGTGCTGACGGCAAGATAGTGTCGGTTGACTATTGAGTAGTTCCTTCGATCGGGGGGCCTTCCCATCACGCCGACCTTAGGGTCTCGTGCTATACTCGATTCGCCAGCGATTGAGGACTCAGGAGCACAGGGGAGCGCAAAAAGTGGGTAACCCCGGCCAGGACCGGTTCGAGAAGCTCCGTGGTCATGCGATCTACTGGCACAATTGCTCCTGTGATCTTCGTGCAGCGGCCGCCGTATTGGTTTGCAGCCTCAAGGAACCTGCAGCGTCCGCGATACCCAGAGCCTTCGGGCTGGGAGAGACCTTCCGAATGGACGCGGCTCTTCCTTCTGTCTATGTAATGCTGTGTGGAATGTCCTTGGAGCTTCTTTACAAGTCTGTTGCCGTAGCGAAAGACCTTGCACCACTCCATACCCACGACTTGGTGACGCTAGCCGAGCACGTGGGCATTCAGGTTGACCCGACGGAACGGGGTCCTCTAGACCTCCTGTCGGCCGCCATTATCTGGAGCGGCCGATATCCTGTTCCCAAGACTTACGACCAGATGGCGCGACGCTCCGAGGTCTTCCAGAGTGTCATGTTCGAACCTGCAGCTCGACCCTTCCGTGGACTGAAGCCAACACGGGCGCTCGACTGGAGTCATTTCTCGCGGCTCTGGAAGACGGGTGATGCTCTGTACCAGAGCGTGGTCTCCTGATTCCCTCGTGATATCTGCCGGTCCGGTCTGTCACGGCCCTCAGGTTAACGAGGACGTTCGCGATTGACTTCGAGAGGATGTAGGCCGTGAGATCCTTATAGGCCACGGCCTGCCATCCAGGAGGAGGACCTGATGCCTGTGAAAATTGGAATCCACGACTGCGACAAATTGCCCAACGAATGTCCTCGTTGCCATATTGGAATTGCGCCTTCAGTGGTTGCATCGAGTGACATCTCTTACCCCTCAGAGTGGGGAGAGCAGAGCCAATTACAAGTAGTCCTCAAATGCCCAAGGGAGGAATGCCAGGAGCTGTTCATCGCGACCTATGTGAATTCCTTCGACCTTCAGTCCGACACGTGGACTTACGATCTGAAAAGGGTCGCACCAGAAGCACCCGAGTCCCCATCGATCCCGGCCGAGGTCCACGACCTTTCGCAGCAGTTTGCTGCTATCTATGGGCAGGCGGCCGCGGCCGAGGCTTACGGTCTCGACCAGATTGCTGGCTGTGGCTATCGCAAGGCCATTGAATTCCTGATAAAGGACTACTGCATTTCGCGGAATTCGGAGAGGGCGGATGAGATCAAGGGAATCAGTCTAGGAAAGTGCATAGCGGACTACGTAGATGGGGAGAACGTCCGTGATTGTGCTCGACGAGCAACATGGCTAGGGAACGACGAGACGCACTACGTTCGCAAATGGGAAGAGAAGGACATCCGGGATTTGAAGACTCTGATTAGGCTGACCATCGCGTGGATAGAGAACGTACTCCTAACCGAGCAGTACAAGCGCGACATGGAAAAATAGGAGGAGGCAAAGTCACGGGCCTCGCGCCCGCCAGCGGTCGAGGTCTACAGCGACGCGCCGGTGAGTCGAGGCCCGTGAGTTTCAAGTCGCCCGGGCCCGAGGTTCCAACGCACCCGTTCGTTGAAGGCCCCCCCCCGGGCCCGCGCGTGGTCTGCTACAACGTGGGATCAATGTCGAGGCAAGCCGAGAGGCTCTCGGCGTGCCGGACCGCAACGTCGACGTCGCTCGGACACACGCGCGCCGTGCCGCTCGTGAGGATGCTGTACGGGTCAGTCATCAATTCGAGCGCGACCTGTTGGGGCGAGTTGATGAAGCACCAAGAGGGCGCGAGCAGCCACCCGCGTCGACCCGGCCCGTGCAGCTTCAGACTGAAGGATGTCGCGGTCCGGCAGGCGGGCACGAAAAGAGCGTCATGGTCCGTTGCCTTCGCAACACCCACAACGCCTTCCGCTTTGCGGCCGGGTCGCTGTCTGGTGATATATCTTCTCGCGGTGCGTTCACCGCGATGAGTTAGTTTCTACCCGAGGAACATTCCGCTGTCAAGCATGGTTCGCATGACGGTGAGCCTATCGCGGCTTTCTCGCTAGCTGCAAATCAGGCAACGCGGACGAGGTTTGTAGAAGCCACAATCAGTGGCTCGCGCGCAGAGCGGCCAGCCTCCGCCGAGCGTCTTCGACCTGTGGCCAGCCGGGATCGGCGTTCGCCCAGGCTTTGAGGAAGACCTCATATTCCTGGGCCGCGTCTGCTTTGCGACCCATCTCCTCATAGATCTGACCGAGTTGATAGCGCGCGATGAAGCGGCAGCCGTTCCGCTTCAGAAGCCCTTCCAGCGTGGCGGCCGCCTCCGGCAACCGGCCGAGCGCGCGCAGCGCCCGCGCGCGGGTGTCCAACGCCGGCGATTCAAGTCTCTGCAAGCCTTCGAGCTTCGCCAGCGTGGCGAGGGCGCTGTCCGGCCGGCCCTCGGCCAGCCAGAGGTCCGCGGCCATGGTGAGAGGAAGATAGCGGGCCAGCGCACCGGTCCTGTCCTTCACGGCGAGTAACTCCGCCAGCGCCTTCCGGGCCGCCACGAGCGAATCGACCTGCACGAGCGCCTGGAAACGCCAGAACTTGTTGGAGATCGGGCTCAATAACTGAAACTGTCGCCCGACCGACGTGGCCGCGAGGAATTCGCGCGGTCGACCCGAATCCAAAAGGATCTTGGTGCGCATCCCGTAGGCAGTCGCATCGGCGTTCTGTGACCCGGCGGGAGGTCGCGCCGCTTCCACCCACTCCAGGGCCCGCCGCAGGCGCCCCGTGGCGGCGCACAGGCCGGCAAGACCCGGAGGATTGTCGCTGATTCCTGTCATCACCCAGCTGCGCTGGGTCTCGGACAAGTCGGATCGCGCAAGCAGGCGCTCGAAGATCGCTTCGGCCTCATGAACCTGACCCCGCGCGATCGCGCAGCGCGCCAAGTTCATCTGAAGTCTGTAGTCGTTCGGATCGAGGCCGTGCGCCCGCCGGAAGGCCGCCTCGGCGCTGTCGGCCTCGCCGGCCGCAAGTTGGACGTGGCCCAGCAGGTCCCAGCCTGTCGCGGTCTCGGGATGGCGTCGTCGGAGATCGAGGGCTACCGCTTTCGCCTCCGCGGTTCTTCCCCGGGACAACAGCGCGGCGCCGCGAAATTCACCCAGCTCCTCGTCGTCCGGAAAGCGGTCAAGGCCCTGCTCGGCAACGGCCTGCGCCTCGGGAAAGAACCACCACCAGAAAAGGCTGCGGGCATACGATTTCAGAACCGCGCGGTCATCCGGCCAGCGCGCGAGCATTTCCTGGTAGACGTCCATGGCTGTGGGGAGCTTTCTGTCCAACTCCAGGCGGAGCGACTCGAGCAGCATCCGGTCCTTGATGCCCAGCCGCGCCCTCAAGGTCCACGCCCTGTCGGCGCACTCCCTGGCCGGGGAGAAGCGGTTGAACACCTGGTGGATGCGCGCCATGCGCGCCCAGGCGAGCGCGAACGTGGAGTCGAGCCGCACGGCGGCCTGGAATTGTGCGAGCGCGTGTTCCCAGTCTCCGGGCGCGCGTTGCATTTCGAGATCCGCGGCCAGGAAGTAGCGGTATGCTTCCGGCGAGGTCGTCGTGATCCGGCCCACCGATCCGGTGTCGGCCGGGGCCGCCGTGCGGACCCGGCGGGCGATCAGCGGCACGACCTGGGCGATGATGTCGTCGGCGAGCCCGACCAGGTCGGCCTGGACGACGCGCTGTCCCCCCACCCCGCGCCCGCCGCCCGTCTCCACCAGGCGCCAGACCGCGAAGGTCGAGCCGCCCCGCCGGCCGATCTGGCCGGAGAGCAGCAGCGAGGCGCCCGCCTTGCGCGCCACCGCCAGAGCCTGATCCGACCTGATCGCGCCCTGCGCGCCCGTGAAGAGACGCCGGCGCAGGTCCTGCAGATATTCCGGGCTGACCACGCGGATCGGGCTGCGTTCGATCAGCCCGACCTGGAGAAGCCCGCCCAGACCGGCGGCCGACAGCGAGTCAGCCGAGCCGCCGAGGTCCTCGAAGTCCACCACCGCGAGAGCCGCGTCGGCAGCCGATGTTCCCCGTCCAGGCCGCAGGAGAACCCAGGCCCCCGCCGCCCCGATCGCGAGCAGAAGCAACAGCGCGGCCGACCTGACCAACACCCGGCGAGACCGGTGGCCTGCCCTCACTGTGGCCACCGTGCGGGTCACGCCCACGTCGGCCTGCAGGTGCCGCAGGTCCACGACGAGCTCGTCCGCGTGCTGATAACGCTGACCAGCGTCCTTCGCGAGGCACTTGCCGACGACTTTGTCCAGCTCCAGTGGCACACCCGTCCGCAGCCCCGTCAGCGGCTCGGGCTCCACGTGCTGGATCGCGTACGCCAACCCCGCCGCATGCTCCGCCCTGAACGGCCGCTGCCCCGCCGCCATCTCGTACAGCACGGCGCCCAACGACCAAATGTCGGTGCGACGGTCCACTCCCTCCCCTCGCGCCTGCTCCGGCGACATGTACGCCGCCGTCCCCATCGTGCTCCCCGTCCGCGTCAGTTGCGAACTGCCCGCCATCTGCGCCAGTCCGAAGTCCATCACCTTCGCCTGACCCTTGGGCGTGAGCATGATGTTCGCCGGCTTGACGTCGCGATGAACGATGCCTTTGTCGTGCGCTTCGTGCAGCGCCTCGGCCACTTGCGCGGCCACCTCCAGCGCCTCGGGGATCGGCAGCGGACCGTTCGCGATGCGCTCCTTCAGGGTCTGGCCCTCAAGGAGGGCCATGGCGATGAAGGCCTGTCCGTCGGCCTCCCCCACCTCGTGGACCGTGCAGATGTTGGGATGATCCAGAGCAGCTGTGGCCTGGGCTTCGCGGAGAAAACGCTCGCGGGCCTCCGAGTCACGCGCCAGGTCGGGGGGGAGGAGCTTGAGCGCGATCCGGCGCTTCAGCGTCACGTCCTCGGCAAGGTACACGATTCCCATGCCGCCGCGACCGAGGAGATCGAGGATCCGGAACTTACCCGCGAATACGACCCCGGGCTGGATCGTGTTCGGCCCCGCGATGAGCGTCTCCGCGGAGGAGGGAGAGGAGGGAGAGGGCTCGGCATCCAGACGCAGCGGTGTCCCGCAACGGGGACAGAAGCTGGAATGGTCGCCCACCGCGGCCCGGCACTTCGGACAGCTCAGCAGGCCCGGATCATTCCCGCTCGTATCCGGCATCTCAATCTCCCCTCATTGGGATTGTCGCAGATGCTCCGGCTCGCGAAAAGGGCTGTGCTCTCGCACACGACCCAGATTTGCGCATCACCAATCAGGCGATATACAGTGGCCCCAAAGACACGCCCGTGCCTTCTGAAAACCCCGTCCGGCTTGCCGTGGCCACACTCACAAGGAGTCTGGGTGGACGCGAGTTCGGTCGAGATAGGGGCTGGCAGGTCATCGGTAGACGGGACCCTTGGCTGTGTCCGGCGTTTCCGCTTTCGTCCGCGTTAGGATGGCCCGTGGCCGGTGATTGCTGAGAGCCGTCAGGCATGTCGCGATCGCGGTGCTCTCCCGCTCCTCGGTGGCGTTCATCACGACTATCGACTCGTTGCGTAGACCGCCTCCGATCACCTGCTCCACAGGAGGTCGACAAGGGGCACGTACGCCCGGTCAGTCGGTGGTCGAGGCCCTATTCTCAAACTTGCCTTCGAGATGACCCTGGAAGAGAGCTGTCTACCCCCATGAAGAGGGAAACATGCCTTGGGGTGCGACTCTGAGGTCAGTCCGCTGCGCTCGGATTAAGTTTTCGGGGACTACGGGATATCGACGGGGCGGGAGCGTGTACAATAACCGCAAGCAGACCAACGTGGACGGAGTTTGTAGGAGGAACAAGGATCAAAGGCGCACTGCCGGGGGAGGATTCATGGACGTTCTCGTACTGATCGTGTACGCCCTTGCGGCCCTGCCCGCGATCCGAGCGATCGTGCGGCGTGGCCGTGGCCAGGCGGGCGGATGGCTCGGGGGGCTTTGGCTTTCGGCCGCCCTCATCGGTCTTTTGGTCCTCGCGCAAAGGATGCTCGCGATCTATTCCGACGTGCTCTGGTTCCGGGAGATGGACGCCGAGCGCCGCTACTGGACGGAGCTGGAGGCGCACTGGGGGTCGATCCTCCTCGGAACCATGGTGGCGTTTGCGGTCCTCTGGCTCAATGCGATTCTGGCGCGGCGCACAGGAAGTCGGAGGCCGCGCCTCACTGCGGTGGGCGAGAGGCGGGAGACCGACGAACTGGGCTTCCTCGACCTCGGGGATGGTCGGTGGGCCATGACCGAGGGGCCGTCGAGCGTTCTGCGCATGATCGACCGCCTGTGGCTCCCGGTGCTTCTGATGGCCTCGCTGTTCTTGGGGGCTGCGTTGGGCTCAAATTGGTGGACGTTCCTGCTCTGGCTCCACCGCCAACCGTTCCACCGCGTCGACCCTCAATTTGGCCACGACGTGGGATTCTATGTGTTCACGATCCCTGTCTGGAGCACGGTGGTCTCGTGGCTGACGGGAGTTTTTGTCGTAGCGCTTCTGACCACTGCGGTGCTGCATAGTCTCTCGGCCACACTTGCCGGTGCTGCGATCGGCTCCTGGTCCGCGCCGATCAAAAGAGGCGCGCGACACCTCGGAATCCTCGTCGGCATTCTCTTCCTGCTCGGCGCTTGGCGGGTGTGGATCTCGCGATACGAACTCGTATATTCGCGACACGGCCCGCTCGTCGGGGCTTCCGCGGCGGACGTGCGGGTTGGCGCGGCGCTCCTCCTCGTTTACGCGGTGACCCTGGTCGCGTTGGGGATCGCGGCCGTGCTCCTGGCAACCCGCTTCCGCCGGCGCCACGCCTTCGGCTTCGTGGCCTTGTGGATGGGAAGCGCCATTCTTGAACTTGGCGTCATCCCCGCAGCGTACGAGGCGCTCGCGGTGAAGCCGGAACAGCTTCGCGCGGAGCTGCCGTATGTCAAACGGCATCTCGAGATGACACGAGAGGCATTCGGACTCGACTCGACGCATGTGCGCGTGACCAACCTGCCCGATGGCGTTGAGCTGACTCCCGCCGCCTTGCGGTCCGAAGGGCCGACGGTCAAGAATCTCCGCCTGGCGGACTGGCGACCCCTGCTGCACACCTACAACCAGCTCCAGACCTTGCGGACCTACTATCGATTCGCGGATGTGGACATCGACCGCTACACCGTCGGCGGCGAAAAGCGCGCGGTGATGCTGTCGTTGCGCGAACTGGACCGAAGCAAGGTTCCGGCGGCGGCCGGGAGCGGGGGATGGGATATCAACCGCTGGTTCATCTACACGCACGGCTACGGGCTGTGCATGAATAGCATCAACTCCTTCTCCGCCGAAGGAATCCCTGACCTTCTGATCCGTGACCTCCCGCCCGTCTCGCGCGTGCCGGACCAGAAGGTGACGCGGCCGGAGATCTACTACGGCGAGCTCACCACGGATCCCGTGATGGTGCGGGCGCGCGGGCAACAGGAGTTCGACTACCCGCGCGGGGACGACAATATCTTCACGACCTACGGCGGCCATGGGGGTATTCCGCTCGGGAACGTGCTGTCGATGCGGCGGCTTGCCTTCGCGCTTCGCTTCCATACCGCGAAGTTCTTCCTATCGTCCTACATCGGGCCGGAGACACGCATTCTCATGAACCGCGACATCGGCACGAGGCTCGGGTGCCTCGCCCCCTTCCTCACGCCCGACCAAGACCCCTATGTGGTCCTTCGCGATGACGGGTCGCTCGCGATGGTCCGCGATTGCTACACGACATGGGCCGAATATCCCTACGGCGCGGTCTACAACGGGATTGCGTACATCCGGAACAGCGTGAAAGCGACGCTCGACTGTTACAACGGAACCGTACGTTTCTATGTGGTGGACGAAACCGATCCTCTGATCCTCGCCTACCGCCAGATCTATCCCGATCTCTTTGCGCCCGGGACCACCGTGCCAGACGATATCCGCAGGCACTTCCGCTATCCGCAGGACCTCATCTCTCTTCAGGCTAATGTCTATGGCAGCTTCCACGTCCGCGACGCGGTGACGTTTTACAACCACGAAGATGTCTGGGAGACAAGCACGGAGGTTCTGGAGGGTGCGCCGAGCGGGACGACGGTGCCGGTGATGCCCTACTATGTGCTTATGCGCCTGCCGGGGCAGCCCAACCAGGAGTTCCTCCAGATGCTCCCACTCACCCCGCGGGACAAGGACAACATGATCGCCTGGGTCGCGGGACGATGCGATCCCGAGAACTACGGACAGCTCGTCGCGTTCCATCTACCGAAGGGAACGATTGCGTATGGCCCGCGGCAGATTGAAGCCCGGATCGACCAGGACCCGACGATCTCGAAGGATCTGTCGCTTTGGAATCAGCAGGGATCGCAGGTATTGCGCGGGAATCTGCTGACTGTACCGATCGGAGGTTCGTTCCTTTACGTCGAGCCACTTTACATTCAGGCCACGGGAGGCAAGATCCCGGAGCTGAAGCGCGTCATCGTCGCCACACAGAGGGATGTCGGGTACGGATCGTCCCTCGCCGAGGCGCTCGGCGATCTTTTCGGCCCCGATGTGGCCGCGCTCGCGCCTGCGGAGGAAGGCGCGGCCATGGCGACCCCTGCGGTCTCGCATGCAACAGCACCCGAGGCCACCGTGGTGAGGGTGGTCCCGAGTGGCACCGGTTCGGCACGGGTGGGGGCCACGGGCGGGGGTCCGGCAGCCCCGGAGGCAATTAGTGCGCAGTCGGCGGCTGAGCACTTGCGGCGATACCAGAAACTGATGGGAGAGGGGCGCGCGGCGGAGGCGGGCGCGGAGCTTGATCTGCTCGCTCGCGACCTCGAGGTGCTCTCACGCGGCGGTTCGCCGGCGGAGCGATAGGGTCGGGTTCTGCCGGCAACTGATCAGCGCACAATGGTCAAGCGGCCGATGCGGGAGCGGATCGGTCCGCCGGACACGGCGGTGCATCCCGAGAACGCCGTCCGGCTTGCCGCGATTGCGGTCGCGCGGAGTCCAGTGGTTCGCCAGTTCGTGAGGGGTTCACTCTGTTGTCTGGATTGGACAGTGAAAAGCATGACGGTCAGCCTAGCGGGGTCCGACGCTACCTGCAAACGAGCCAACGTGGACGAGGTGGGGTTGCAGAAGGGACAGGCCCGCTATCTCGGCTGGCGGGTGGGGCTCGAGCTCTCAGGGAACGTGCGCGGCGCCGTCGCGATCGGGGGAGACATAACCCGGCGCGGCTGGGGACCTGCGGTCCGGGGCCAGTTCCACGGATCGGAGCGGCCGGAACTCTGGGTCGGATTGAGGCGGGAGTTCTGAATGTATGGGCCGGATCATTGCTGCGCGGTTCTTTGGTGTCGGTCATTCTCTGCCTCCTCCATGAATGACTAAGGAAATTGGATCTCGTTCCTTGGCCGCCGCTCCGTCACACGCTTGCGACTTTACCAGCAGCCCGCTAGATCGTATCCTGACTCACGAGGGAAACATGAGGCGAGGGACGAACACACCATCTAAACGCAGGAAGGCGGTTATGCCGCCCGTCCGACCTACCCGCAAGCCGACCGCCGTCGATCTGTTCGCGGGAGCAGGCGGCCTATCCCTCGGCTTGCGTCGGGCCGGATTCCGCGTGACCGCGGCCGTTGAGATCGACTCCTCGGCCGCCGACACGTACGAGGCCAATCATCCGGGAGTGAAGCTCCTCAGAAGCGACATCAGGGAGGTGACCGGTCGGGAAATCTCCCCGGGGTCTGTCGACCTGGTTGCAGGTTGCGCGCCCTGCCAGGGCTTCTGCTCGTTGACAAGGAAGGTCCGAAGGGAAGACCCGCGCAATGAACTCGTCCTTGAAATGGGGCGGATCATACTTGAACTTAAGCCAAAAATCGTGCTGATGGAAAACGTGCCCGGCCTCCTCACGAGCGGAGAGAAGTACTTCCGTCGCTTCGTCGATCTGCTAGAGAGAGCGGGGTATGTGCTCACGTGGGATATCGTTCAGATGGCGAACTTCGGCGTGCCGCAGAACCGTCGCCGAATGGTCTTGACTGGAGGACAAGGGTTCCACGTTCCCCTTCCCGAACCCACGCATTCACGTTTGGGGGCCTTGCGGGGACGCAGGCTCTGGCGCACCGTCGGAGACGTCATCCGTCGACGGTCTGCACCGACGACGATTTCAATGGCAACCAAGAACGGTGGGCCTCGCGGAGCCAAATGGCACGTCGTTCGAGATTTGAAGCCACAGACGAAGGTGCGATTGAAGGCGGCCGTTCCGGGAAGGACGTGGCTCGAGGTTGACCAGTCGATTCGCCCAAACTGTCACAGGAACGGATACAAGGGGTTCATGAACACGTACGGCCGGATGACGTGGGACCAGATCTCTCCCACCGTGACGGGTGGATGCACGACTCCATGCAAGGGCAGATTCGGGCATCCGGACCGTCGCAGGACGACCATCTCCGTGCGTGAGGCGGCGCTCCTGCAGACTTTTCCTGGAAGGTACGACTTCGTCACCGAGAGCATCGACAACGCCTGCGACATGATCGGGAACGCCGTGCCCCCGCTTTTCGCGGAAGCGCTTGGCCAAAGCCTGATGCAGGCCCTCGCGGCTCGAACCAAGAGGCGCCGCACGTGACCGTATGGCCCGGAAACGCGCGGGGCCAGAAGACCACGTTCGGAGGCCTCAGTCGATCAGAGCTGATGTCGCGCGTCCGAGGCAGTCGCAACAAAACCACTGAGGAGCGCCTCGCCGCCCTACTTCGGCGAACCCACCTCTCGGGCTGGAGACGAAATTACAAGATATTCGGACATCCGGATTTTGCCTGGCCAAGTGAGAAGCTGGTCGTGTTCGTTGACGGTTGCTTCTGGCACGGCCACGACTGCGGTCGGTGGCAAGTACCGGGGACGAACGCGGAGGCTTGGCGCCGGAAGATCGCCGGGAACCGTGCACGTGACCAAAGAACTAGGCGTGCCCTCCGGCTCCGTGGATGGCAAGTCCTATGCATCTGGGAGTGCCGGCTAAATTCGCGACCGACCAGCTGCATCGAGAGAATCCGAAGGGCGCTGATTGGAAGCAGACCACTGCGTGGAGACAATGGTCGGCTGCCAGGGATCAGACTTCAGTCTGCACCGCGTCGGGAGCGTCCAGTTCCATGATTCGGGGATCGTCGGCGGGTGCCCGACCCTTGACGACATCGAGGAACTCCCGATGCAGACGCTCAGCCGTTTCCAGCAAGTTCATCCAGGTCCTTACATGGATACCCGACTGTTCGAGAGACTTGATGAGCTCGCTCGTCCCTCGCCCCATATCAGAGTAGACGAGGATCCCGCCGATTCGATCCACCCGGGTTTCGGGGTAGTTGGACTTGTCGCGCTCCTCGCGAAGGAAGAACACGTAGTCACGGATCTGGTCGAGTTCTTCCTTGCCGACGACCTCGCCCGGACGCTTTAGCTCGACCACTTCGTATTGGTTCGAGGCGGCGAGGCAGAAGAAGTCCGTGCGGCGCCTACCTTCATCTTCCCCAGTCTTGTGCCCGTCGAACTGTCTCTCGAGGATCGTGTCGAGGCGCCTCTCGTGGACGAGCATTTCCCACTGCGGGTCGATGAGCCATGCATGGGATTTGAGGAACTCCTGCATGTCCGGCTTCTCGGGGACGCCGGATTCGATCATCTGCCCGAACTTCCGGATGATTTCGACTCTCCCCTTGACCTTCTGGGCCATCAGGACGGCCTCCATAACGTCCCATTCGGAGAGAATCTCGACGATCTTGTCCCGATCTCCGGGAGAGGCCGCGTTGAGTTGTCTGATGACCTCGAAGAAGTGATGGTTGGTCAGGGCGTTATACCCGAACCGCACGAGTTCGTCGAGGATGTCCTTGTCCTCGTCCATCTGGGGAATCGAGGTGATCTTCTCAACGAAGGACTGGAAGATCCTCCGGTCGTTTGGGGGTAGTCGTTCGGCAAGCTCCACATACTGACGCACGACCGGCCGTTTGGCTTTCTCTTGAATCCGCATGCGCGCCCATTCGCCGAGGAGTTCGCGGAGCTTGGCCTCGCCCCATTTCCGGAGCTCAGCCGCGGCGGGTTCCTCCCAAAGCGCGGACCCCCGGTCGGTGGCGACCAAGTCCGGACCTTCAGTCGTGTCGAGGAAATCGGCTTGGACCTCTCCCGTCAGATACTGCATGCCGTGCTGGCCGTGCACTCCACCGCTCAACCCAAAGAACCATGGTGCCTGCGCGAGCTTCGACCGCGCGAAAACTACCACGCCGCGGGCCTCCTCATCCGTGATGGGCTCTCTCCTGAACCCAACCCACCAAGAAATCGTCCCAGCTCCAGGAACGTCGTCGGCCTGCCATGTCCCCTTGGCCTCCGGGAATCGGAATTGGAACAACTGCTCCTCGCGCTTGAGGAGTCGGCCGTTGACCTTGACCTTGAAATTCCTGTCGCCTAGCACTGTGAATCGCCGCGCCATGCTGGAACGGAAGTGCTCCTCGGTAATCTCCCGAGTGAGCTTGAGATTGCCAAGCGTGATCCGGGTACCGTTCGGTTCCTTGGTTCGAGTCTCATCATCAGGAAGCAATTCTGGACGGTATTGGTCGACGAACTTCCCGCTTCGAACGATGCGGTCGTAGTCAAGCGCGAAATGGGTCACTTGGCGGTTCTTGACGGTCCGGACCTCGATCCGGTGAGCGATGCCGAATCCAGCGAGCTTGCCAATCCCCTTGCGTGACATCAGCCGACGCGGGCGCACCCTCTGGTATGCCCTCGAGCGATCGCCTTCCTCCCGCCTGCGATCCCTTCCGATGACCAGGTACTTCTCGTTGCACTCCTCGAAGCTCATGCCGTGGCCGTCGTCCTCGACGATGATCTGGTCTTCCTCCGTGGGAGCCCGGTCGAGCGGCAAGGTGATGGTCACCGTGGTCGCCATCGCGTCCCACGCATTGGAGATGAGCTCCGCTATCGCGGGAACCGCCCCTGAGTACATTTGAAGTCCAAGGTGCTTCACGAGCCCCCCGGCCACGCGCATGGTCAGGCGGCGCTTTGGTGCTGTGGGCTTCTGATTCATGATTCCTCGTGGGTCTGCAGAGGTTTCAACATGGTTCATATCAACGCGTTTCGCGCTGTCAGGGTAGGAGCCCACGAGCAGGCGGTCAAGGTGAGGGATTCGCGTCTGGATGTATGAAGCGGGAGGCTCCAGCCCGGAAGGGCCAGGGCTTGTGTTCATCCTACTTGCCTTCTCGGTCCAGCCTTGCGCAATGCGGGCACCCTCTTGCATCTCTGTCGGTCGCCCCGGTAGCCTTCCTCCCGTTCAAGCGAATTGGGAGGGGACGATGGCGACGCGGGCTGGCGAGAACCTTCTCTACTACGGGGACAACCTCGACGTCCTGAGCCGGCATGTCAAAGACGAGTCAGTCGACCTCGTCTACCTAGACCCACCGTTCAATAGCAACGCTGCCTATTCGGTCCTCTTCGCAGAGCAGGACGGTTCCAGATCGGCCGCCCAGATCACGGCCTTCGAGGACTCATGGCATTGGGACCAGGTCGCGGCGCTCGCTTACGCGGAGATCGTCGAGGCTGGGGGCAAGGTCTCCCAGGTTGTGCAGGCTTTCCGGACATTCCTCGGCGACTCCGACATGATGGCTTACCTCGCGATGATGGCCCCGCGCCTGGTCGAACTCCGGCGGGTCCTGAAGCCCACGGGATCGATCTATCTGCACTGCGACCCGACCGCCAGCCACTACTTGAAGATGCTTATGGATGCGGTGTTTGGACCCGAGAAGTTCCGGACAGAGATCGTTTGGAAGCGATCAAGCGCCCACAGCGACACAAAGCAGGGAAGGATGCAGCATGGCCGAATCCACGACATCCTCCTCTTCTACACGAAGGGCGACAATTGGACCTGGAACCCAGTCTACACCCCCTATGACCCTGAATATGTCGAGGCGTTCTACAAGTACGTCGAACCAGAGATGGGAAGGCGTTACCGGCTAGGCGATATAACCGGCCCCGGCGGAGCTGCAAAGGGGAACCCGCGATATGAACTCATGGGTGTTACACGGTATTGGCGCTACAGCCGAGAACGCATGGCCGAATTGGTGAAAGACGGACGCATCGTGCAAACAAAGCCCGGAGGCGTTCCCGCCTACAAACGGTATCTCGACGAGATGCCGGGTGTTCCTCTGCAGGACCTCTGGACGGATATCAACCCGATCGGGGCGCAGGCGCGGGAACGGCTTGGCTATCCGACGCAGAAGCCCGAGGCTCTCCTGGAGCGGATCATCAAGACCTCCAGCAATGAGGGCGATGTCGTCCTTGATCCCTTCTGCGGCTGCGGGACGACGATCTCGGTCGCCGAACAACTCAAGCGTCGCTGGATCGGCATCGACATCACTCACCTCGCGATCAGCCTGATGAGACATCGCCTACAGACGGCGTTTGGGGGGGGCGCGAATTTCCGGGTGATCGGTGAGCCAGCCGACCTGGAAAGCGCCCGCGAGCTGTCGGCAGAGGACCCCTACCAGTTCCAGTTCTGGGCCCTCGGGCTCGTCGGCGCCCGGCCGGCGGAGCAGAAAAAGGGGGCGGACAAGGGCATCGATGGCCGTCTCTACTTCCACGAGGAGATTCCGGCCCGCGAGACGAAGCAGATCATCATCTCGGTGAAGGCCGGCCATACCCAGGCCTCGCATATCCGCGATCTCTGCGGCGTGCTCGATCGCGAGAAGGCCCAGATCGGCGTCCTGATCTCCATGGAAGAGCCTACCCGCCCGATGCGAGAAGAGGCGGCGAGCGCTGGGTTCTACGAGAGCTGGGGACGGAAGCACCCACGGATCCAAGTCCTCACGATCGAACAGCTGCTGGAGGGCAAGGTGATCGACTACCCGCCCGCCCGGGTGGACGCCACGCTGAAGGATGCCCCGAAGGCGAAGACTGAGGGACAGAACCTCGATCTGTTCAAGGGGAAGAAGGGTAGTCGAAAGCAGTGAGCACCCAGTCATCTCGAGGGCTTCACGAGTCCTCTGAATGCAGCGTTCCGTCATCTATGGGCAAGATCGCGGACAAGAAGGCCCGGTCGAGATCGCTCGGCGGGGTTTCTTCGTCTCTATAGGTCCCCCCGAGACAGGAGCCGGAATGGCGAATGCCAGGGCCCTTCGTGTGACTCGCTGGTGTCTGAAGCGATTGTTGAGAAAGAGCATCAGGACAACAGTTCCTCTGTCTGGCCCTGCGGCTCGAAAGAACGACGATTTCGAAATACGCATCGAGGGGTTCCCGGTCGGATCGGAAGTGAGCTACCTGATCAGGTCGCTCGAAGGCGATACGCTGAAGGTCACCCGATGGGAAGGAGAGACGCAGCACGATAGGACCTTCTCGCTTGGCGAGGTCCCGTATGAGTCCTACATCGTCAGACACTTCTACTCCACATGGCAGATCCACTACAGGAACATGCGAGTTGCTGCGATCTACGACCTCTTCCGAATCAACCGATTCCGGCGTCTCATTCAACGTCAGTGGGATCGCGGTCTTTCCTTCCGCCAAGATCGGTACGATCTCCTGCGCTTCCTGCTCAAGAATCGCAAGCCGCGGACCTCAAAGACCCCCTCGGTATACGATCTCCTTGGCCGACTCTATGGGCAGAGGATCCGTCTCTCGGATAGGATGCCGGAGTACTTAGACGATTTCCGTTTCCGACTGGATTCACTTTCAGAGACGGGCGAAATCCAGATAGTCGGTGACACCTCTATGGCTGAGGTCCATGTCCTACCTCGGGCGCTTGTCACACTGTCGGAGTATGAGACCGAGAGTCGACGCCATCGCACTATCGTCGCGGTAAACATTCTCCAAGTCGTGGTGGCAGCCGGGACACTTGCCTTGGCCGCTTCTACCCTCTGGATGGGTCTCCGGAGCACCGGTGTAAGTCCTTCTGGCGGACGAGTGGAAATGACCTCGCCAGCGGCGCCGCAGGAGTCTCTTCCGGAAGCCCCTCCCGTCGCGCGATGAGACGCGTCAACCCCTGACATAGGCCCTCGTGCTATGATCTCTCCGCCAGCTATTGAGAGTTCCCGATCGACTGTGACAGGAGGCAGATAGTGAAACCTTTGATCATCGCCGCTGCTGTTGGACTGCTCGTCACTTCCGCCGTGACGACTCGTGCGGAACTTCTGAGAATTGTTGATGTCGCCAGCATCAATCAGAAGGTGTATGCAGCTTACGAGGACAATCAGGTTTGGATGAGCGGGGGACCGCCTCACCAGAGGACGGACATCAACCGCGATGTCCCGATCACGCGCATGCAAGCAGTCGGGTGCAATGGAGGTCTCCTGATCCTCTACGCCGACGATCAGCTTTACCTCGCGGGCATGTACCAGGGCTTCGACTTCTTTCTCGACGCTCATCGAGACGGGGCGAGGGTCATTGACGTGGACTGCGCCGATTACAGCATGCTCGAATTCGCCTATGACGACGGCCAGATCTGGATATGGACGAATGCTACGGGCCTGTTTCGATGGGAAGACCTCGATCGGGAAAAAACCAATTCGGACGTTGAGGAACCCGCGGTTGCTCGTTCATCCCGTGTGCTGCCGAATCCCGCGCCTGGATCGTGCCGGATAGCATTCCGGACGCTCTCCGAGGGTCCCGTCTCCGTTCAACTCCTCGACGTAAACGGCCGCGTTGTGCGGCGTCTCCTCGACGGTCCGAACCCGGCGGGGGACCACTCACTGTTGTGGGACGGCCGGGACGATCAAGGTCGGGATCTGCCGGCCGGGGCGTACTTCACGCGGATCGAGACGGCGAACGGAACAACGAGGGGACGCTTGGTCCTGGCCAAGTAGGCGACCGGCGACGTTGCCTTGACACCTGGCGACTGTCCCCGAGGTGGCCTGCCCGGTTGCCCTTGGGGACTGCCGATCGTCGGTCCTGCGGCCTCTGATAAGGCCGTATTGGAGCGATGTCAATCGAGATCGTCATACCAGTCGGACTCTCAATCGCGCCCCAGCAGGGGGTACTACTGGCATGAGCGAAGCCATTCTTCGAGATCCAGTCTCAGCTGGACGCTGCCCATTGAATCACCGCTTGTGGGTGTGGGCCTGTAGACCTTGGCGATGAACGCCCCAGGATGTTTCGTGATGAACCGGGCAATTCGTGGCATTGTTGCAATGAAGTTGTTGGCCAGTTCAGAGTGTTTCGCTTTCCCTGTGAGGATGAAGACCCATGCACCCTTCCTCATCGCCATGTCCGTGAAGTCCCGGTTGTACCTGATTCTCTTGTCACGAGTAACCGCAAACCAACGCCTCTTCGCCACCAAGAGGACCCATTCAACGTCGGTAGCTGGCTTGTCGGGGAAGTGAGTGTCATGATCTTCGACGGCGAATCCTGCTGTGCGGAGGGTGCTTCCAAATCCCCTTCCGAGATCACGGTCTATGAAGAAGATGTTGCTATTGGTCACGCTGCGCGTTCGTACAGGATCGCTTCTGTGATCTCATCCCTATCGAGGTCGTAGTCGCTGGCAAGGCTGTCGGGGTCCTCTCCGGCATCGATTCTTGAGACGATCACGGAAGTCGAGATGCCCTTGCTCCGCACAATTGGGTGGCCAAAGGAGATGAAGGGATCGATCGCGATGATCTTCCTCTCTGCAAGGTCACCGAACGATGGATATACCGGGAACAGTCTCGCCGGGGATTTGCCCTCCCATTCGATTCGCACAAGGTATCGGTCGAGTATGGTCTTGAGGCTGAGTTGCCCAGACTTGCTCAGATTGACCAGCTCGCCAAGCTTATCTAGGAAGAGGCTGCCGGCGGCAGTTCTCAGTTCTTTCCGGAGAAGCAGGCGATCGATGTGAAATTGGTCCTCCGCATACTTGAGCGCTGTTCTAATGTCCTTTAGACGAACTGCGTGTTCCGTCCGAAGGGCCTTTATCGTGTGAAGCTCAATGAGGTTCTCGAAGGATAGGAGATGCCGCTTCTCATCGGCCATTCTGACAAGGGGTTCGAAGTACGCAGGCCCCTCCTGTCTCGGATACTCCCTACCGATGACCCAGGAACGGATGGTTGCTGGGGGCATCACGACGCACCTAGCCGCCTCGCTGACCCCGTACCGGGGTAGCGTGCGCGGATCACGGCCGCCGTAGGGCTCGAACTTCCTCTGCGTCATCCGATCCTCCGTGTCCCAGAGTTTATGCGACGAGCCCATCTCGTTGTAACCCCCCGCGGTATTGCGGCTGGGTGACCTCGCCTCATGGCCCCCCTCGCGCAAGCCCGCCAGAGCCGGGACCGGCGCGCCGATCATGGGTTACTTGCCCGGCGAGGGGGCCGGCGAGGAGAGGACGCGCAGGACCATTGGCCGGCCTCGCCCTCCCGGGAGGCGACTTCACGTTCTGTGATGCCGCCGGACCTTGAGCCGGGTTAGAGATGGACGACAGGAGGGCACCCGAGTCCGTCCATCCCGCTCCCGACGCGGCCAAGTGCGCGGAGGGGCGACTCCCGCGCCCTCAGCTTCGCACTCGTTCTGCTTCCACGCACAATTGCCTATCGGATCAGCTCCGGGGCTTCCGCTTGGTCCCCGGCAGGGTCGCAACGGTCGATGATCGCAATCTCCGCCGCCGACTCAGGCTACCCCCCTGGCGTAATAGGGGATCTCTCAATGGATTAGCCTTAAGTCCTGTTTTGCCGGGCATTCCCAGGGTCGCCCCGTGGATCGCCTGAGTCGAAGGTCCAGCAGCGTGCTATCCGGCGGACCGGGGCCCGCAAGAGAGTTCGGGTTTTCGGGAACGATAGGTCATGGCTGGAACGAGAGCAGTGAACCCTCCACGGAATCAGGGCTTGGGACAAGCTAGGTGGACCTGCATCAACCGTGTTGGCCGTGGAACTGGCCGGTCTCCCCGTCATGTAAGGGGAGACGCCTCCATGATCTTCTCCAACTGAAAGCGATGCCGCATCGGGTGCACGACCGCGTGCTCGAGCATCTGTTCGATGTCGTACGGCTCGCCCCAGCGGCTCGTGTAAACCTTGGGGGCGCACTCCTCATCGGTGAGATCCGCAAGGTTCCTTTGCCATGCGGCAAGAACGTTTTCCATGAAGTCCTTGGCCCGGGAGGCGATCTCGTTGATGTCCCTGGTAGCTTCGACGTCCGTGACGGGCCGGCCGACGCATTCCCCGATCCAGGTCAGATAACTTCGCGCCGCCATGAGGACGTGACCCGCCAGGTGCTCGCGGTCCCCATAGCTCACATCGCCTCGTGCCTCAGGCATCGGCGCGTTCATCGCCACGAAGCGGTTCCACGTTTTGAGGAAATGACGAAGCTCTCGGTCGTGAAGCTCCACCAGGCCCCGCACTCCGCGACTGCGGAACTCCATTCCCACACCTCCTTGTCAGCGGCCCCGAGGCGCTCATTGTAATAATGTGTTCCCTGAGCGCTCGTCAGCCGCAAAGTCGCGTCCTCGGGGTAAGCCCACCCCGAGGATATTTTCCCCCACATCCGAAGAGCCCAAGCCCCGAGACTGGGACATCCTCGAATCGTCGCGCTGCCCCCGCCCTTGATCGCTCAGGCTCGCGCTCGGGGCCATCGCAGGATGCCGGAGGGGATTATCCCCGACAACGCGGCGGGGGACAAGGGGTGGCGGTGACCATGGAAACCACCTCGGCGACGTATCCCAGGCGACAACGCGACGTCGCCGAGAGCTTATCTGGTCAGCACCACCCTACTCGTGGCCGCCCCCTCAGCCGACCTGATCCGGGTCAGATACACGCCCGCTGACAGCACATGCCCCGCTTGGTCGCGACCATCCCAGCGAATGGAGTAGGAACCTACGGGCCGATAGCCATCCAAGAGACGCCGCACTCGCGCCCCGGACGCACCGAAGATGTCGATCGTGACCACACCCGCCCTGGGCAGGTGGTATTGGACGAGGACGTCGCCGGTGCTCGGCGTTGGCGTAACGCTGAGCAGCAGCCGAGTAGGCAACGATGATCCGCTACCGATAGATGAAGTCGGGCATGGGTCCGGATCACAGAGGGTCCCGTTCCCTTGGTAGATCCCGCCGTGGGCAGCGCAATCGGCTTGCGTGTGAATGTCACAGGCTGCGATGAAGCAACAGGCTCCCATGAAACATGGATTCGGGTCGCAGGTAGTGCCCCCGCCCTGCCAGACATGCGGCGGCTGGCAGTTGCTCTGGGTGGTCACCGTGCAGACTCCGTCGGACTGGCAACAAGCGCCGCCCGGTGGGCAGGGATTCGGGACGCATATGGTTCCGTCACCCTGGTAGACGCTCGGGGGTTGGCAGTCGGCTTGGAGAGTCACCGTGCAAGTGCCATCGGCCTGGCAACAGGCGCCGCCCGGCGGACCCAGACCCAGACTGTGCCAAGAACCTCCCGCGACGGCTACGAATCCGCTGTTCGGCGCCGGAACGTTGCACTGGCCGTATTCGTTGTTCCCCCAGGTCACGATCGAACCATCCGACTTGAGGCCCAGATTGTGGAAATAGCCCGCCGCGACAGCCACGAAACCGGTGTTCGGCTCGGGAACGTCGCACAGGCCATAGGCGTTGTACCCCCAAGCCACGACCGAGCCGTCGGACTTAAGGCCCAGGCTGCAACCGAATCCTCCTGCGATCGCCACGAAGTTGGTGTTGGGTGCAGGAACGTTGCACTGGCCGTATTCGTTGTCCCCCCAGGCCACTATCGAGCCGTCGGACTTGATCCCCAGGCCGTGCTCATAGCCCGCCGCGACCACCACGAAACCGGAGTTCGGTGCGGGGATGTTGCACTCGCCCTCACCGCTGTACCCCCAGGCCACGATCGTCCCGTCGGACTTCAGGCCCAGGCTGTAACAATCTCCCGCCGCGACCGCAACGAAGCTGGTGTTCGGTGAAGGGACGTTGCACTCGCCCCACGAGTTGTCCCCCCAGGTCACGATCGAACTGTCGGCCTTGAGGCCCAGGCTGTGCTGATCGCCACCCGCGACTGCGATGAACCCGGAGTTCGGCGAAGGGACACTGCACTGACCCCAGTCGTTCAATCCCCAAGCCTCAATCGAGCCGTTGGACTTGAGGCCCAGGCTATAGTGATCGCCCGCCGAGATCGCAACGAAGGCAGTATTCGGCGCTGGGATGTTACACTGGCCCGACGAATTGTTACCCCAGGCCACGATCCAGCCGCCGTCACCTCTGGCCTGCCCCGCCCACAGCAACGTCAGCGCAACAAGAAGAGTCGAGATTCTCACGGTCTGCCTCCTCGCACGATCGATCGGGAACACTCAATAGCTGGCGGAAAGAGTATAGCACGGGCCGGGGTGACAGGCGTTGTCGTAGGGTCGCCGTTGGTTCGATCTAGTTTCGCTTACCACTGGGCGCTTCGGATCGAGCCACTGGCCATCGCAAGATGCCGGAGGGGATTGCCACCGAAAACAGCTCCGCTGGCAAGGGGCCAGGGCTGCGCGCCCTGCCTGCGGCGGAGGTTGGGCACCGGAATGACGTTACTTCGCACGGCTCCAATTGTGTGGTAGGTCGGCTGACTGCGTCGGGACTTCGCGAGCTTCAACGCTGTGAGCCTGACGCTTGGTCCGAGTAGGCGTCTTGATCCGTCGAGCCGTAGAGCCGAAGCGAAGGGACGACACCCACCGAGTGATCTCAGAGCGCCGGTAGTCGCGATAGAGACGGCTCCAATTGCCACAAACGTACTCCGCGAGCCGTTGGGCCAGACAAACCTTATTGACCCTATTGCCGGTCTTTTGTTCGACATGATTCAGGATCGGTCCAGCGCTCGGCTGCTTCAGGAGTTTTTCAAGCCAGGCGAGATCGACATCGTGACCGCAGTCCGCCAAGGCGGCACGAAGCAACGGAGCCGGGAAGGACGATTCGAAATCCCGTGAGAAGACGAAAACCGAACCGCCCGCGTCCCGGATGTCCTCCTCGAGCTTCACGAGTGGTCGTCTCTGGGCAGCGTCGCGGTCGACCTGAAGATTCACGACGTACCCAAGCTGTTTCAGGAATGGAAGGAGCAGGTGGGATGCTTTCGCGACGGTCTTGCCTCGCAAAGGATGGACTTCGACGGGAGAGAGAATGAATCGCAGCTCCCGGAGTCGGCGGACGAATGCCGCCTCAGATTCTCCTTCAACGAACGCAACAATCCCCTGGACCGCTTCCTTGACGGAGAGCTTGCGAAGCGCCCGGGCATACTCATTCATCGTCGGCCGGGTGTAGAGGACGGCCGTAGTGATGCCGAGTGTCATCTCCTTGCCTCGCGAGCCGACGTCCAGGTCATTCGCTAGTGTCCCCATGCCAATGTAAACGTCGATGGCGTACTGGGTGAAGTAGAAGAAAGCGTCAAAGAACGCGGAGCGATCGTCGCGGGACATGCGAAGCATACGCTTCCACCAAGCCCTGGCGAAATTGCGCATCGCCGCCAGTATGACCCCGCACTGCAGGTCTGCCGATCGTGTGTGCCGCGGATACGGGCACGTCTCAAACCACCCGCACTTGCGGCATTCCCAGTACTGTACCCAACCATCCTTGAGCACCTCGACCAGGCTGTCCGGCGTGTACGGCCCGTCAGGAATCAGTTCTCTCGTCCGCGAGGAACCGGATTCGACAAGACGGTCCAATCCGATCAGCCTCAGCCGAGGTTGTTCCATGATCAAGACCTCCAATGTCTCTTCTGAAGGTAGCAGAAGCCTGGCCACCCAGGGGGAGCGGCCATGGGTGATCAGAGCGCCGGAGGGGCTGATCCCGAATGGGAAAACCGGAAGGCACCTATGATCGGCAGGTACAGGCAGCTCAGCTCTTCTTCATCGAGTCGACCAGCCCTGGTGGGATCCTCTCGGCCGAGCGGCCGATCACGTGGCCCCCGAGACCGATCTCCCAGTCGTGGCCATCGCAAGATGCCGGAGGGGATTGTCGCGGAGAACGGGGCGGGGATCAAGACCCCATTCGGTGTCAACGTTCCTAAAGGCGACTTCCACGACCGGAACCACCGGAGGGCGTCGATACCTCCGAGCAGGTCACGGGCTCGCTTCAGGCGTTCGACGACACCCGCACGCTCGCCGTCGTTCAGCTTAACGGCGCGCTGGTCGGCATCCTCGAAGAATCCTCGATCCGCCTGCTCACGCCCCGTGCCACCATAATGGCGGGCAGGTGCGTCCACGCTTTGCGCACCCAGATCCGCGTTCTGCTGGATATCCTTGCCATGGCTGCGCACGGGATCTTCTACTATGCCTCAATCCCGCATCCCAACTAGGCGGTGCGAGAAGGAATGGCTTCAGCTGATTCTTGAACTCTCCGGCGGGCGATTCGAGTCTCCACTTCTCCCATGCGCGTATCAACGACCTAACCTAACTCGGCCATACGACGCCTAACTCCAACCTTCGGGTCTCGCTTCAGCGCCTCCATATATGCTCCCTTTGCCAGGATTCTGTCCCCAAGGCGCTCGTACACCTCACCCTTAAGGCGATAACTTACCGCTTCAAACTTTGGAATGCGCTCTCCGAACCGTTGCTCGAAACCTCGCGAGAGTGTTCGATCTAGCCCGCGAACAGCTCGCTCAAGAAGGTCCCTGTCAGGGGTTTCGTGCTGCGACAGGACCTCTCGAACTACATCCTGAACCATGAATCCATCAGCCCGGTCAAGAGCACAACATTGCCACTTTCTACGATCGACATAGTGACCCTCGAAATCCAATTCGTATGAGCCAACGCTCTTGAACACAAACTCAATGCTCCTTGATTCCGGATGGATCAGGTATTGATCCGGCCATCTTTGAGGCGGACCCAGCGGCTGTTTCCACAAGAGCTTGGCCGGTGAAAGAGCGAAGAAAGCTATCATAGGACCCTTGGCCTTGGTAAATGCTGTTGTGCATAGAGCGTAGGTACCATCATCGGATATGGCATTCTTGACAAGGTTGGCCTCAAACCTAAGCCTAAGAAGCTCTTCTCCGGTTACCCCAAAAGCACAGAACTCACCCGACAACTCACCATCGCTGCCCTTCCGGAGCCAGTCATTGAAGATCGCTGTCCCATTATTGGCAACTCTACCGTCATTCGGACGCTGAAGGATCTTTTGGTAGATCAGTCGTCCACCACGTCTCAATTGGAATTCGCCTGGATCGTGATCGAACTTGAACGTGCGCTTGAGGGCTTGCTTGTAGCCTTGCAGGATTCTTGCATCTTCAGCGGGGTCAGCATCGCGCCAGCTAAGACGGTATGTCCCATCTGGCGAAGACGCCTCAGCACAAATATGTATTATCTCTTCTTGTTCGTGAGCAACCTCTTCCGGAGGTGGCTTTTCTACGGGAGACGGTTTGTGTCGCCGTGTCTGTGGTCGATCATACCTTGATGGCGCCAACTTCTTGATCAGGATGCTGTAGGCAATTTCGAGTGCTTTGAACTTCTCTGTGGCTTCGGGATCTTTGGAGACGTCCGGGTGGAGTTCTCTGGCGCGCCGGCGAAACGCGCGCCTGATTTCCTGAGGAGTGGCGGAGGGACTGACACCCAACAGGCGATACAACTTGATCATCGGGTGATCCGCCTCTGTATGCTGCCACTCTTGGGTATTGATGATTGTCTGCGGGCTGTCAGCGTCTGGAGGATAGCGGCCGCTTGGCGGGCGCTCTTACCTATCGGATACCTCACCCGTGAGAGGCTACCAGGGTGGAAAGGATTCTGCGAGCAGTCAAGGAAAGGGCTGTCGTCTCGCGAGGACGATCTGCCGGATCTGGTGCATGTACGAGCACGTGAGAATCTGCTCCTGTTTGGAGGGTAAGCTCGTCGCCTTTCGTGTGAAGGACGACATCCAAGCGGCAGGAAGGGCAGATCCGCAGCAGCTCGGGCCGTTCCGGACGCCGATCCGGCACAGAAACGGCAGTGAAGGGGTGATCCCATCGGTGCGGACATCTACCGCCAAGCGTTTATCCAGCCCCGTCGGAGGGGTCGCCGCGGAGGAAGCCTTGGCACCTCCGGCTTGGGTTGCTCCATGGTCTGCGCGGCCCGCTTTGCCGCACGTCTCACCAACGCGGGCCATGTTGGATTCAGAAGTTGCAACGCGGCGAGCGCATAGATCCGGCAGTCCAAAGCCTCGTTCCGGGGGCGCGTCTTGACCCACTCCCGCCGAGGGAACCCCTTGGAATATCGGGTCATGATCTTCTCGGCTGCCAGCTGGGAGAAATACTCCTCGCTGAACTCCGGCCGGATCGGGAAGTGGCAGTAGCCAGGCCCTGGCTCCTTGAGCCTCAGACGGGAGTAGAGCAGGCCCTTTGCCTCATCCACGCCGACCATGAACAGGTCCACCGGCCGGCGATTGCGCCCACTCCTGCGGTGCATCGGGGAGGAAACGATAGGACGCCCGACCCCGGACATTCCCTTGATCGCGAAGATGCGCCTGGCCCGGCGACCCCGGCAGAAATGGTAGACGTTCTGAGTGAAGTGGCCGCCGGAATCCACGCAGGCCGCGGAGACGCGCATCTTCTCTTTGAGTTCATTCTCGTAGGACTCCTCAAAGAAGTCCGACAGCGCCGTCCAGACCGGCTGCTCCCCTGGACTGCCGTAGAGGACGCGGTAGTCAACGGCCCATGATTCCTCGCCGGGACCCCAGCCCACGATCTCGAGTTCGATCCGGTCGTCCTGGATGTCGACGCCGGCGGTGAGGACGAGGGCGCCCGGCGGGACCTCGGCGGAGTACTTCTCCCGGCGAGCGAAGAGCACGGAGTCATTGACCGTCTCGCCTCTTTCCTCCCAGGTCTCACCGAGGATCGTGTTGATCCACGTCTTGAGCTTGAAGGGATCATCCTTGGCGCTGATGAACTCCCGGATAATCGCCTCCCAGGAGTTCCAACCGACGGGGGAGTAGAGACCGCTTAAGTGATAGCCCCGAGTGCGAGCGTCCCCAACAGCGGTCGGACGCCACTCCCCTCGAGCGAGCATCTCCGTCTTGCGGCCCTCTGGGATCAACTCCCCACACTCCGCGCACGCGAGCATGACGGACTCCGGTACACCCTCGTCCCAGTGGATGTTCTCCCAGCGGATCCAGTCGTAGTTCCCGCACCCGGGGCAGGGAACGTAGTAGCGGCGCTGGTCCGATCGCTTGAACTCCCGTTCGATGCGGGAGAAGTCCATGATCGTTGGCGTGCTCACGAGGAATATCTTCCGTCTGGCGAACGTCGCGGTCCTCTTCTCCGCGAGACTGATCGGATCGCCCTGGCCGTCGACATCGCCGGGGTACTCGTCGATCTCATCGCAGAAAAGGAAGCGGATCGGCATGGACCGCAGGCCGGCGCCGGAGTTGGATCCTGTCAGGATCAACAGGCCTCCGGGGAACTCCTTGACGAAGGTCGTGTTGCCCGAGTCCCGGGACCGGGGCTCCGACACCCGCTCACTGAGCACCGTGGTCGCCTCGATCATCGGCGCCAGGCGCTGCTTGCTCACCCTCTTGGCAAGCTCCATCGTCGGCTGGATCATGAGCGCCGGCCCTGGAGCGTGATGGATGATGTACCCGATCCAGTTGTTCCCGCATTCCGTGGCGCCGATCTGAGCGCCCTTCATGAACACGACCCGCTGAACCGGATCCACGGCGCTCAGGCTGTCCATGATCTCCCGGAGGTATGGAGTGCGATCCGTCCTCCAGTGGCCTGCCTCCGAACTGGCCTTCGAGGACAGCATCCGGTGAGCGTCCGCCCACTGGCTGACCGTGAGGATGGGCTCGGCTGCCCACCCCTCGGCGAATGCGGATTCGTAGACCTCAATCTCTCGTGGGGGCATTGCTCAACTCGTCGCAGACGCGGTGGATCTCTTGGAGGAGGATGCGGTGGCACTCTTGCTGATCGGTGATCCCGGCAACGATGGGGGCCACGCGGTCCGGGATCGCAAGGAGCAGGTCCCGTGCTCGGCGGGCGGTGTTGAACGCCTGGAGTCTGACCTTGTCCGCGCTGATCAACTCACCGACCTTCTCCTCGTACTCCAATCGAGCGAGGCGAGCGGTGTAGGCCTCCCGGATCGCGCGGCTCGTGGTGTAGCTCAGGTTCGACTGCGGGAGTCCCTCCTTCTCCTTGACTCCGAACTCGGGCGCCGGGTCCGTGTTGCGTTCCCACTGAGCGTCCGCGAGCGCGGGGTCGATCTTTCCGCGGATCAACTTGATGCGCCCGACTTTGATGGCTTTGGCGACGGCCTGTTTGCTCACCCCTCGACGACGAGCGTATTCAGACTGGTTCATGAGTTCCTGGGCCATGTGCTCACTCTCCAGACGGTGGTCTGAACTCGCCGGCTGCGATCCTGCCCAGGACGTCCGTGCCAGGAGGCGCATGCGTCGTGAACGTCGGAGTCAACTGGTGGTCGAGGTGCTCTCCCACGATCATCTTGAAGTTCCTGCCGTAGATGGGTGCGAATCGGATGCCCGTCATGACCAGGCGCCGGTAGGTCTCAAAGGACTCCGGCGCTCGGAACCGGCAGTGGACGATCATGTGGCAGCGGAAGCAGAGCCCGAAGCGTCCGATGTTGTCGCCGAAGGGCTCGCTGTAGTCCTCTGAGTGGTCATCGATCGTGCCCTTCGTCTGTCCGCAGACATGGCAGACCACGTGGCGCGTCCTCAGACCGTCCGCCTGCTGCTTCCGCAGCCAGTAGAGCGCCTTCGTTCTCTGCTCCGGGGTGAACCCGTTGTACGCTTTCACGGCCGCGCTGTCCTAGAAGTCTTCCGGGAAGCCAATCGTGACCCCCTCTGTCGCGTTCCAGACCACGTACAACGTCAACAGCCTGGGTCCGACCTTCACCTTGTACGTCGTTTCGATCTGCTCCTCGCCGGCCGCCTTCTCCCGCTGGGGCCTAAGCGCCCACTGTCCCAGCTGCAGAACGTCATGGACCCTGCCCATCAGGTCGTCCGTGGAGCGCTCCGGCACCTGGATCGCTTCCCACAGCGCAGAGGTCAGGCAGATCTGCGCCTGGAAGTATCCTCTGGCCTTCAGCGTGTCCGTCACGTCGATCAGGACGCCGTCTTCGATCGCCTGCTCCCGGCTGTATCCGTAGATCACCGCACCCAGGGCTTCTGGCTCTTGCTCCACCATCATCTTCTGCATCCTGGCCAGCTTCTCGTCCATCTCGATCTCCTCGTGGCGCTCGGAGGCGCCGGTCGTTGCCAGCTCGTTCATCGGGCAATCCCCACCGGGGGGACAAAGCCCGCCGGGCGGGGAACCCCAAACGGATCGTGGGTCGCATACTTCTTCCAGTAGGCGGCGCGCGCCTCATTCATCGCGGCCAGCCGGCCCATCACGCACTTGTGGCAGGCGCACACCGTGAGCGGCGTGTCGAACCCGATCTCCTCGCACTTGCAACCCGTCGGGTGGCCACACTTGCATTTCATTTCCACTGTCACCTCCCGCTTAGAACAGGACTTCTTCAAGGCTTCCCTCGTCCATCGCATCAAAGTCGTCCGCCTTGATCGGTGGATTCTCGATCTCCATCCACTTCGCCCACTTCGCCGCGCACGTCGGGCAGAAGTACATGTACCGTTGCCCGTGGCGCCCCCGCGGACCCGTCACATAGCAGGCCTTCCCGCGGTAGGCGGCGCGCTCCTGACACCGCGGCTCACCCTTCTTCGTCTGCACTCCCGAGCACCGCGCCGTCGTCTCGGGGGCCAGGGGCTCAATCTCGTGCCCCCATGTCTTCAGAAACAGATTCACTTCGACTCCGTGCCGGCGTTCCACGTCCTGCGCAGAAGCACCGCACCGTTCGGCCGCGTTCCGACAGCCTCATAGCCGCGCGCCTCGTAGAACTTCCGGTTGTAGGCGTAGACCTCGATCATGGTCGCGTTCCAGTCGCCGGCCAGCCGCTCCAGAGCGTCAATCACCTTGGTCCCGATGCCCTGGCCTCTGAACTCCTTCTGCACGTAGATCCCTTTGATCCTGGCCGTCACGCCCTTCTGCCCGTTCAGACTGTTGCTCAGGCGCATCATGCCGGCGACCCCGGCCACCCCGATGCTCCCGCTCACCGCCACCAAGAACCAATCGGTGTTGGCGGTCGGGGAAATGCTCACGTGCTCCTTCGCGGCCCGCGACTTGTACTTTGCGGCCATGTCGTAGTCCACCGCCTGGAGTTCAACTCCTGTCATGGTTTCCACTGCAATCTCCTTCCGGTATTGCGGGCGGGTCACATCCAGACCAACCCGCTCACTCAAACCGTTCCCCACGTCGCACATCAACCGCAGCTTCCAGAGCCGAAACGTCGGGCGCCGCTTCGCCGTGTAGAAAACTCTCCGGGCCTTCTCGTCTCCCTTGGCCTGGAAGTCTCCGCCCTTCAACGCGGTCCACTCGTCGCCGACCCTGGCCTTGCCCTCAATCTGGTAGGTGTACATTTCAGGCTTCCATCCGCCGCATCGACCGTGCCGCCACCGCTCCGACCGCCGCCTGGAACGTCACGTCCAAATACCCGGGACCCATGCTGCCGGCGTCCACCATCTCCAGAACCGCCCGGCCTTGCTCCGTGACCCACTTCACTTCAGCGACCGCCTCTTCGCGGATCACCGCAGAGAACCGCTCGGACTCGGCCATCATCCGCTCGCCGGTCCAGCCCTTGCGCAGTGCCGCGTCGACGGTCGCCTTCATGCAGGCATCAGCAAAGGCGCGTCCAAATCGGTCCAGCGCGTCCTCATGCGTCACTGTGTAGGTCCCGCCGTCCATCCCTTCGTGCTGGATCGGCCCCACCCACGTCGGGTCCTGGTTCTCCTCATCGAACCGCGCAGCCTCGGCCTCGGCCTGCTCGTTGCGCTCGGCGTAAGCCTCTTCGAACTGCTCAACCTCGGCACCCTCACCCGTCAAGTTCAACTGGTCCTGGTCTGTGTGCTTCTTCATCGGGGCCACCTCCTTCTTTCAATCGGAACTCTACCCCGGTGAGTCATGACGGCAAGGTCATTGTGCATCTTTGTATCCTTGCTGAGCGCGGGTTTCACAATCAAAGAATGTATACGGTTGCCTTGCTGAGTGCGGGTTTCAGGACGCACACAAAGAATGTGCAGGGAGTCCTTACTGAGCGCTGGTTCCCGGATGCGTAGAATGTGCATCATCTTCAATCGGAGTCCATGCCTTACTGTACTTATAGGCCGAGAGGTTGCGCGCCTTGAAGACATTCTTCTGCGAAAGCAGCGCAACCTCATCGGCTGTCGCACCGATCTCCGCGGCGATCTGCTCGGGAGTGCAGCGGTGCTCGTCGAGGAGACGCTGGACCAACTGGGCCATCCGGCCGGCGACGTGCGTGCCACGAGCCCGGTTCATCCTGACGGTCAGGAGCATGGCGTCGGCGTCCGTCATCTCGAGCACGACGCACGGGACCATCCCGTGGTAGCGCTCCTGCAAGGCCTTGCTGTCGAGGCTCAGGCGCCAGCGGTGGAACCCGTCGATGATGATGCCGTTGGGGTTCACCAGGAGGGGCTGGATCCATCCGTGCCTCAGGATGTTCTGCTCGAGGAGACGCAGCTCGGGGTTGAACACGACGTTGGGATTCCAGAAGTTTGCGTCCAGCTCGCCGGCCGGCCTCCAGTGGATCCGGGTGATGGGATCATGTCGACCGCCTGCTGGGCTGCTGTCACCCTGGCACATCTCGGGGACTGGTGGCTTCATGGCTTCTCCTTCGGTGGTTGATTGGGTGACGGGGTTTCAAGTGGACCAAGCCATTTGGTGTTCGGAAACTCCATGAGGGAGAAGTCACCATCCGATCCAGTAACGATCAGTCGCAGACCACCGCATCCGTCGTCATAGATTTCTACGATGCGAGGAAGACGGGTGCTCCCGGGATCGCGGTCCACGCCCCAATACCAGCCGGGTGCGGTGGGCGCCGTGTTCATCCATCCGGTCATGTCTGTTTCTCCTTTGGCGCGGGCAGAAGCTCCCGCTTGTACGCTCCGCCCATCATGTACTTCAGGACGTAGGCGGGCGGGTAAGACGCCGGCGATCGCCGAGCGCGAATGCGGATGTGGTCGAGCATGACGAGAGCCTTCCGCTGCTGCTTCTCGTCCTCGATGTGCTCGAGGATCCAGGCCCTCACACCATCGAGGCTCTTGCCGTACTGCTCGATGATCGAGGCCCGGTCCAGATCCCGGTAGTACCGCTCATGGGTCAGCATCTCCGGGAAGACCTCGATCACCTGGGCGTAGAGAGTCGGCGCGTAGACCTTCAACATGTGGAACCGCTTCGAGGCCTCCGCGTGCAGGGGAGTGCTGACCCGCAACGAGGCGCCGGCCCAGAGCTGGCAGTCGTACAGAGGGCAGTACGTGATGCCCTGGTCCATGAAATACCGGAAGACGTCGTTCTCCGTCCAGTCGTAGATGGGGTGGACCAGCTGCACGTTTCGACTGGCCAGACTTGCCACGATGTAGCTCTCGCTGAGCTTGTTGACGCAGGAGCGGAAGCGGATCAGGGACTCGTCTGCACGGATGCCCAGAACGAACGCGATCTTCCCGCGGAAGTACGTCGCCGCTAGGGAGTCCATCGTGTACTGGTCGAATACCCGCTTGTCGCCCGCGGGCAGCTGGATCGCCCAAGGCGGGATCGGCCGAACGTGGCGTCGAGCGGGGTCCCACTGGGTGTACGCCCGGGCCACGCCAAGGACATACTCGGTGGACCGCAGCGGAACGGCGAACCAGAGCATCTTGACCCACGGGAGCTGCCTGTAGGTGTCCACCAGGTCGATCACGGAGTCCGGGATCAACTCCTCGTCCCGGAAGATCACGTTGACGGTCCCGATCCCGCGCTCCTCCGCCACCCCCTTGACCACATGAAGCGTCGCCAGGGAGTCCTTCCCGCCGGAGAACATGACCACGACGCTGTCGAAGATGTCGTAGACGTGGTGCAGCCGGCGCCGGGCCTCCGTGAGAACGTCCGTCTCCAGGTACAACTTCTGCCGGCTCATCCTTGCAGCCTCGTGTCAGAGACGGCCTGGAGGTAGGCGATCAACCTCGAGGCGACCGTGGCCTCGGGAGGGGCGGGCGCGCTCTTGAGCCAGCGAAGGAAGGCGAACCAGCGGTTCTGCTGCTCCAGGTCGTCGAAGATGATCGTGAAGGAGATGACCGGCGTCCCGAGGCCCGGCGATTCCCCGAGGTCCCCCTCACCGTCGGCCGGCGAGAAGAGTCGGGCCTCCATCTCGACCAGCTCCGCATCCGAGAACCCGGCGGACGCCAGGCTCAGCCCGTCCGCCTCCAGGGCCCTCAGCTCCGCCTGCAAGAGCGGCTCGTCCCACCCGGCATCCAGGGCCAGCTTGTTGTCCGCGATGACCAGGGCGCGCCTCTGAGCCGCGTTCAGGTGGGTCATCTCGATCACCGGGACCAGATCCAGTCCGAGCTTCTTGGCTGCCAGGAGCCGGCCGTGGCCGGCGACAACTCCGCCCTCACCGTCAACCAGCAGCGGGTTCGTGAACCCCCGCTCCAGGATGCTCGCGGCGATGCGCTCCACCTGCTCCCTGCTATGCGTCCTCGGGTTCCCCGCGTACGGTTTCAGCGTGTTCGGGTCTACAAGTTTGATGCGGTCCGCAACCCACATCTCCGTCGGTTTGCTCGATGCCATCGCTACCCTTTCCGCTTGGCGGACGCCTTCTGGCACACGGGAACCTTTGGGCCGCCGCGAGGGCGGCTCTTGCACCACGCCTCCACCTCATCGCGGGACCATGCGACCGAGTTCTCCGTGAGTAGAAAACGCTTCGGGAATTGACCCTTGCGCTCGAGTCGCCAAAGGGTCGAAAGAGACAGGCCGACCAGCTCAGAGATTTGGCGCGCTCTTAGGAATCCTGACATTGTGAAACCTCCTCTGCCGCATTGCGCACGGCTCTACTAGTGACTTGGAAGTCAACCGGTCAACCGGAGTCAACCGGTCAACCTTCGCCACGCTGCGGGTTTTCAAGGCCCAGGCGTTACCCTCAATGAAGGGCTCAGCCAGTACCTTCACTTGCTCCCCCTCGTCATGCCGCGTCATGCCTCCCACTGCTCGACGCTCGCGAGGTTGTAGAAGATCTGTTTGCCTGCTCGAATCCACGAACGCCCCTGGTCTCTTCTCCGCCATCGCCTGGGGGTACGGGCGCTGACCTTGCCCCCGTACCGTTCGACCATCTCGCGGACGGACTGACAGACCGCGGGATCGGGCATGGTCAGGCGCGCTCCTCGGGCGGCCATGGGCATGTGCGCCAGTGCGCCACGCCACCTTAAGAGAAGAGAAGAGTGGCGCTCATCGGACTCGCGCCCTCTCTTCTCCTCTGGTCTTTAAGGTCCGCGCCAGTGGGCGCCAAGTTGTGCGTTGCCCTTGGCGCGCATCTAACTTGTTCATTCTTCGTCCCTTGCTATATCCCGCTCGTTTGTGAGTGCCAAGTCCGCGCCAAGTTGTGCGCCAAGGGCGAGCCGGTAGGGGGCACGGGATCCATGTGCGCCAAGCTTTTCAATCCGTCCGCTCTTGGTCAGGGATGTGATTGCCCGATCGATCGTCCGTTCCGGGTATGCGGCCAGCCGGCCAGTCTCACGGAGCTGTTTCCGGGGTGCCTGTCCCCATTCGAGGAGGCGATCGACGATCCAGAGTTGAGCCTTGCCTTCGGCGTTGAGGAGGTCCTCCGGGGTGCCGAGGTTGGACAGAATGACCCGGCCGTCGATCTTCTCGTAACCGACCTGAAGGGAGAGGAGTTTCCCGGTCCGGCGGCGCCGTCTCACCTGGATCAGGTTCGCGCTCGAATCGTCGTTACGGATCATGACGAAGACGGCGTTGGCCTGCGTTGACTTCACGATGGATCCACGAAGCGCACAGTCTAGGAGCTCGGACGATGCAGGTATCCCGAGCCGTCCCCACTTCCCGCGATGGTCGATGATGATGATCGTGAGGTGATACCGATCTCGAAGCTCGAAGAGCCTGCGGAACACCTCGGCCATCTCGACCGAGTCGTTTTCCGACTTCACGCCGGCGATCAGATGCGTCATGGAGTCGAAGATCACGATGCGGGGCTTGAAGTGCTCGACCTCCTCGACGAATCGAGCGAAGCCCGCATCCGTCCCGCCGCCGATGCCACGCATGGTCGAGAGGTGCAGGTTCGGGTTCGCGGGGCCGGCTTCTAGGGCCATGGCTGTCGAGAGGTCCTCGCCCAGCTCCTCGTCGATAATGAGGACGCTGTACGGTCCGCCGATGGGGGTCATGCCGCAGAAGTCGCGGGGGATCGAGAAAGAGTGGGCCAGGTCATAGCAGAGCGTGGTTTTCCCGTCGCCGGGGCCACCGGTCACGATGATGATCTCGTTCTCTGTGATCCACTGCGGGATGATCCATGGAACGGGGGGGAGGCCGTCCCGCTCGACGGCGAAGAGGTCGATGCGCCAGGGGGTGGGCGCCGGCACTTCCGGCTTTTCTCCGTCCGCCTGATAACTCTCACTAGCGGACGCCCGCGTGCCCGATCCATTCCCACCGGGGTTGTAGAAGTCCCGCACGAATCGGAGGGCGCTCGCGATCGTCACGTCGCCGTAGGTTCCATCGCCCCGCGAGCTGTCCCACTTGTCGCGTATCAATCGGGAGCTGCGGAAGAGGCGATCCATTTGCGCGGAGTCGCGGGTCCAGAAGGCGAAAAGATTGCACAGGGCTTGATCGGCTTCGGACTGCGACTTGTAGCCGCTCCAGTCCCCCTGGTCGTACAGGCGCGTGAAATGGTCCCTATTCTTCGCGCGGCGGGCCTTCTCGAGCAGCTCCTGGTCGTCGAGGGTGACGATCGGGCGCGCCGGTCGCGGCGTCTCGGGTTCCTCCGCGCTGAACTCCTCGGCGAGGATCGCGTCGATCTCCGCCTGCCGGTCCTCAATCGTCTGGGGCTTCCCTGTGAGGTGCATCCCCGTCATGCAGAAGTAGCGGCCGGCGCTGTATATCTCGATTCTCGCGCCGTGTCTGCCCTTGGGGATTGTCGCTTTGACGATGGTATGGAAGCCGGTTCCCGAAGGTGAAACTTCGGTGTAGGAGCTCAGGCGTTGAATGATTCCGCTTGCCCAGAATTCGATAGCTCCCGTTTCGGGATCGCGCGAATGATCGAGATCGACCCCGCAGTACGGATCATCCGCCGTGAAGACGAATCCCACGCCGTCGAAGTCGTTCGCCTGGAGTGCTTCGTCGAGAATTGCCCACGTGGTCGGATCGGTAGTGCTGGCAGGCCCGCTTGAGCGTGGGTCAAACGGGACCTTGGTCAGCTTGCCTTTTCGCATCTCGCGACGCCAGGCGACCCACTGCCGGAGGTCGCGAAGTTCCGCGGGGACGGCGTCGAGGAGTGCGCTCACGGCTTCCTCTCGATCTCGCGGACGATGATGTTTGGGTTGCAGTCGCACGTGCCGGGCTGTTTCCAGAACGAGCAGTTATCGTCGTGTTCGACGGTGACATCGGCGACGATGCCGCGCCGAATGTCTCCGGCACGCATCATCGCCTGCAATCGTTCGATGTACGCGGGTCGCCGCGCCGCTTGCGCCTTGCGATGCCGTGCGCCGCTCATTACTCACCCGCGAAGCAAAGGAACATCAGTCGGAGTCGTGCAAGCTCTCGTTTCGCGATCATCAGATGCGCGACCGCCGCATCATCCCGGAGCGCCTGGCACAGCACGATCTCGTTTCCGAGGCTGTGCTGGATCGCGCAGTAGACGTCCGTCGGGCGAATGCACGCGTAGACGTCGGGCCTCGGGTCAGGCGCCGGCATTGGCGGCCTCGGGCGTCGATGCGGCCGCCTTCGGACCGCCGCGCTCTCGCGAGGCGATCCAGTCTTCAATTTCGCTCTTGATCCACGCGACGCGACGCTCGCCGATCTTGATTCGACGTGGGAACCGGCCCTTGCCTTCCAAGTACCAGATGCCCGAGCGGGTGAGAGACGTCAGCGTCTCGATTTCTTCGGTGGTGAGAAGTTCCATGTGCACCTCCTATGAATGGAGGTGTAGAGCGATTGGTAGGCGGAAAAAACCTAAGCAAACGGCCCTAGACTTTAGGCCTTTTCTTGACCTCGCGCCGGTAGAGGGCGGCCAGTTTCGGGCTCTTCGTCTCGGCTGCGACCTTCAGGAGGATGCTCCGCGGCGTCATGGCGAGGTATCGGCGGAAGATGGCCTCAATCGATTTGACCCCGAGCGTCACTCCGCGGCGGCTGTAGTAATCCTCAACGAGGTCGAAGGCTTCCGCCTGCGTCCTACCGGCGATGATATGTCTGATGACGCTGCCAAAGATTGCCGACCCGGCGTTTTGGACGCCCCGCTTCCCGAGGTCAACCTCCTCGAATTCCAGCGCGGTGGGCCCGCCGTGCTGCGGCTCCGGCGCGGTCTCTTCGAGATACCGGAGGCCTGCTTCCCACGTCAGGACCTCCGCGAGGGATCGGTCGCCCTGTGCGGCGAGGGCGCGAGCTCCCGCCAGGAGTGCCGCGCGGCGCAGCTCCGCGGGGGACGGCTTCGTCGTCATGCCCGGCTCCGCTCCCGCCGGCCCGCGGAGAGCCCGTCGAGGTGCCGGCCCCATGCGTCGAGTGCCTCTCTCATCTTCGGGTAGTACGAATAGAGCACGTAGACTTGCCTAGTGATGCCCCTCGGCGCGTGGTTCAAGACGTGGGAGATAACTTCCAGGTCGACCCCGAGCGTCGCAAGGCCCGTCGCGGCCGACCTTCTCAAATCGTGCGGACAGAACTCGGCAATCCCAAGCGTCGGCGCGTGGCGTTTCGTCCATGCACTCATGCTGCATCTGAAGAGTTGCTCGCCCTTGCGGCCAGGGAAGACCAGACCCGTCGCTTCGCCCGGAGGGAGCGTTGCCCGTGCCGCCTCGAGCACTCGCAGCGCCGGTTCGTTCAGGGGGACCCGGTGCATGCGGCCGTTCTTCGCCTTCGATGCGGGGAGCGTCCAGACCCTCTGTTCCAGGTCGAGTTCTTCCCATCGAAGGCCTGCAATCTCTCCTCCTCTCTGCCCCGTGCACAACATGAGTCGCAGGGCCTGCGCGACGCGATCGTGAGAATGAGCCGCCTCGAGGGACCGGGCGAGTTTTGCGATTTCATCGTCGGTGAGGACGTGGCTGCCCGGCTCCTCTTTCGCGGGTTGAGGGATCCGGATGCAAGGCGAGGTGGCGAGCAGTTCGACGTCTACCGCCCAGCCGAGCATCTTGCGAACGACCTTCAAGGTGGCATTCGCGGCGCTCGGGCTGCCCCGATTGACGATGCTCTCGACAAGAGCGATCACGTCGCGGCGGGTGACGTCCTTCGCCTTCCAACTTCCCCAGGCCGGGAGCACGTCGACTTTCAGCACCCGCTCGTCCTCGGCCCAAGTCTTCTTCCGCGGCTTCGAATACCTTCGGATGAATTCGGCGGCGAGGTCCTGCACAGTCTCGGCGCTGCGGGTTGCCTCGGCTGCCGTGTGCGCCGCTCGTTTGCTTGCTGCGGCGACGGCTCCAGGGTCGATGCCCCGTTTGACGTCGGCGTAGGCCTTCGCGTGGACCTCGTGCGCTTCGGCCAGAGTCATTGCCGGGTAGTTGCCGAGCGTCAGCCTGCGCCTCCGGTCGGCGAACACGTAGACGAAGACCCAGGTCTTCGTAGTCTTGCTGACGCGAATCGCCAGTCCGTCCCGGTGCCCCTTCTCGCGGACCTCATACCGCTCCGCCTTCGGCTTCAGGGCCTGAATTTCCCGATCGGTGAACTTCATCGCTGTGCGCCTCCTGTTTTGTAAGGCAGATAGGCGGGGAGCATCGGGGTAGCATTGGGGTAGCAGTTCGCGGCTGCACGCCACTGGACGATCGCTTTACAACCCGGCACGGCCCCGGCCTGTGTTCGACACTGGGACCTGCGAAAACCGCGGTCAAGAGAGAAGTTCAGAGACGGAGAGTGGCGAGAATTCTTAACGTCACAGAACGGCCCGAAACGCTATGTTGCCTTCCTGAAACGAAGGCCTACAGAAACGCAGGGTCCCTGTACACCCCGAAGACCCTGCGGAACACGTCACAGATCTCTCCCAGCGTCACGTGCGCCTTCACCGCATCGAGGATCGGGTAGACGAGGTTCGAGTCGCCCCGGCACGCGTCCTCGACGGCGCGGATCGCCGCGGCGGCCGCCGCCGCGTCCCGCTTCGCGCGCAGCGCCCGTGCGCGCTCGCACTGGCTTCGCTCGACCTCGGGATCGATCTTCAGGGTCGGGATCGGCTGGTCCTTCTCGTCGTGATAGCGATTCACGCCGACGATGATCCGCTCGCCCGCCTCGACCTCGCGCTGATAGCGATATGCGGATGCGGCGATCTCCTTCTGGGGATACCCCTGATGGATCGCCTCGACGATCCCGCCGATCGCGTCGCACCGTTCGATGATCTCCCACGCACGCCGTTCGATCTCATCCGTCAGCCACTCGACATAGTAGGCGCCACCCAACGGATCGACCGCGTGCGCGACCCCGCTCTCGTCCGCGAGGATCTGTTGCGTGCGGAGCGCGATCTTGACCGACTCTTCGGTCGGCAGTGCGTAGGTCTCGTCGAGAGAGTTCGTGTGGAGCGACTGCGTCCCGCCGAGAATCCCCGCGAGCGCCTGCACGGCCACCCGGACGATGTTGTTGTACGGCTGCTGCGCCGTGAGCGACACCCCGGCCGTCTGCGCGTGAGTGCGCAGGAGCCAAGACCGGGGGTTCTTCGCGTGGAACCGCTCGCGCGTGATCCGGGCCCACATTCGCCGCGCAGCGCGGAACTTCGCGATCTCCTCGAAGAAGTCATTGTGCACGTCGAAGAAGAAGGACAGGCGCGGCGCGAACTGATCGACGTCGAGGCCTCCATTGATCCCGCATTGTAGGTACCCGATCCCGTCGGCCAATGTGAAGGCGAGCTCCTCGACGGCGGTCGCCCCGGCCTCGCGGATGTGATAACCGCTGATCGAGATCGTGTTCCATTCGGGCATGTGGCGCGTGCAATAGACGAGCATGTCGCGGATGATCCGCATCGCGGGCTCGGGGGGGCTGATCCACTCCTTCTGCGCGATGAACTCTTTCAAGATGTCGTTCTGCATCGTCCCGCGCAGCTTCTCCGGCCCGATCCCCTGCCGCTCGGCGATCGCGACGTACAGGGCGAGCAGGATGATCGCCGTCGCGTTGATCGTCATCGACGTCGTGACCTGATCGAGGGGGATCCCGTGGAAGAGGCGCTCCATGTCGTCGATCGATGCGACCGAAACCCCCTCGCGTCCCACCTCCCCCAGGCTCATCGGATCGTCGGGGTCGTAGCCCATCAGGGTCGGCATGTCGAACGCGGTCGACAGACCGGTCTGGCCCTGGCGCAGGAGATAGTGGAACCGCCGGTTCGTGTCCTCGGGCGTCCCGAAACCGGCGAACATCCGCATCGTCCAGAGCTTCCCGCGGTACATGTCCTTGTGGATCCCACGCGTGAACGGATAGGCGCCGGGATGTTCCTCGTTCTTCGCGTCGCGGCTGGCGACGTCGGCTGCCGTGGTGCAAACCTTCGGCTCGATCCCGGAGAGCGTCGAGGCGAGGGGCCTGGACCGAGGCTTCATGGACTACCTCCGTTATGCTGCGGATGCGATGGTTCGGCCCGCATCGGGATCGCCGGGTCGAATCCGCGATCCCTCCAGATCAACGTGGGATGATACCACTCAGGAAGCGGTGAATTCAGCCTTGAGCGCGGCCATCGCCTCTTCGGTCCGGGCCTCCTCGATCATGCACGTCACGGAGGACATCGAGGTCGAGATGGCCTCGATGTTGATTCCGTGGTGGGACAGCGTGCGGAACATCCTCCCCGCGATCCCGGGCTCGGTCGAGAGGTGCTGGCCCACGATGCTCACGAGCGCGACCCGCGAGTTCACCTGCAGCGAGCGCGCCCCGACCTCGTCGCGGACCGTCTCCAGCGCGCGCAAGACCTTTTCCTCGTCCGTTCGTGTCACGGCGAAGCTGATGTCGGCGCGCCCGCCAGCGCCGCCGGTCGAGACGACGAGCTCGACGTTGAATCCCTTGATGCCGAGCGTGCCGAAGATCTCCGCGGCGATCCCCGGACGGTCGGGGACCCCTTCCAGGGTGATCTTCGACACGTCGCGGTTGGCGACCGGGTACAACTCGTTCATCGCGTGCCTCCTCGGGAACGACGGGTCCAGACGGAAGACTTGCCCGTAGGGCCCTCGAAGGTCAACGGGAATCGGGCGGATCGGCCGTCCCGGCCGGGGGAGGGGTGGAGGGACCGGGAAGTCCGCGCGAATGCCATACGAGGTCGGGGGCTCCCGCTACGCGGTTCGCCCATCGCGCGACGACGAAGAGATAGTCGGACAGGCGATTCAGGTAGCGAAGGACAGCCGTCTCTCCCGGCTCGACGCGCAGGAGGTGAACGACGGCCCGCTCGGCGCTGCGGCACGCGCAGCGCGCCAGGTGTGCCCTGCATGCCGCCTCCGATCCTCCCGGCAGGATGAAATGGGTCAGGGGAGAGAGGGTCGAGTCGATCCGATCGATCGCGTCCTCGATGTCCTTGACGTCCTTCTCATTCAACCCATTCGTGTGAAAGCGGCTCGCCGGTGGGGTCGCCATCTCGGTCCCGGCCTCCAGGAGAAGGTTCTGGATCTCTTCCAGCGTCGCGCGGACGCCGGGGTCTTCGATCGCCACGCGCAGCGAGCCCACGTGTGCGTTGAGATCGTCGATTTCGCCGTAGGCGGTGACTCTGACGTGATCCTTCGGTACGCGGATCCCACCCAAGAGTCCCGTTTCGCCCGTGTCACCGGTCCGGGTGTAGATCCGCATACCCAAGAATTCCTTTGGCCCCCGCGCGCGGGAACGCCGCCCCTAGCCGGCGCAGCCGCTCGATGTTCCGCAGTTGAAGCAGGTTGTGCAGCTTCCCCTTCGAACCATCAGCGAGCCGCAAAGGGGGCACGGGGGCGCGTCGATCTCCAGTTCGAATGTCGAGCCCATCGGGCCCTTCGGCTCGTCGGCGACGGTTGCCGCCGTCGACCCGGGCGTCGGGACCGAAGTCTCTGCCTGCGCGGGCGTGACCGTGCCCGCCGCCGCTGGAAGCGCGGCGTGCGATCCGCCGTTTCCCTCTTCGACCCTCCCGTTCTTCGCCAGCTCGTGATCGGGAAGGAACTTCATCGCGAGCCACCGGAAGATGTAGTCCGTGATCGATCGCGCGAAGCGGATGTCCGGATTCGCCGTGATCCCGGAGGGCTCGAAACGCGTGTGGACGAATTTGTCGACCAGCACGCGCAGCGGCACGCCATACTGAAGCGCCAGCGAAATCGCGGTCGCGAAGCAATCGACAAGGCCCGAAACGACGCTCCCTTCCTTCGCCATCACGATGAAGATCTCGCCCGGCTGGGAGTCCTCCGGGTAGAGACCGACCGTCAAGTACCCTTCGTGCCCGCCGATCGTGAACTTATGCGTGAGCGCGTGACGCTCGTCTGGGAGCCGGCGCCGCACGGGCTTCGGAGCCGGCGCGGTGCGCCGTCCGGCGGTCGGGCCGGCCTCGTCCATCGATGTGCTGAGCGGCTGCGTGCGCTTGCACCCGTCGCGATAGATCGCGATCGCCTTCAACCCAAGCTTCCACGCCTCCGTGAAGACCTGCTCGATCTCCTCGACGGTCGCCTCGTTCGGCATGTTGACCGTTTTGCTGATCGCGCCGGACAGGAATGACTGCACCGCCGACATCATCCGCACGTGCCCCATGTAGTGGATGTAGCGCTTCCCGTTGCGTGGCTTGAATGCGCAGTCGAAGACCGGCAGGTGCTCCTCGCGGAGGTCCGGCGCCCCTTCGATCGTCTCGTTCGCATCGAGGTGGTTCAGGATCTCGCGTTGCTGCGCCTCGCCGTACCCCATGTAGGACAGGGCCTCGGCGACCGACTGGTTGACGATCTTCAGCAGCCCGCCGCCGACCAGCTTCTTGTACTTGACGAGCGCGATGTCCGGCTCGATGCCGGTCGTGTCGCAGTCCATCATGAACGCGATCGTTCCGGTCGGCGCGAGCACGGTGACCTGAGCGTTCCGGTAACCCCATCGTTCCCCGAGCTCGAGCGCGTCGTCCCAAGCCTTGCGCGCCCGCTGGATCAGCCTTTCGGGGACGAGCCCCGGGTTGATCTTCGCGACGTGGCTGCGATGCCGCGCGATCACGCCGAGCATCGGCTCGCGATTTGGCGGGAACCCGCGGAATGGGCCGGTGACGGACGCGATTTCGGCGGAGGTCTTGTACGCTTGCCCGGTCATGAGCGCCGTGATCGCGGCGGCGACGTGCCGGCCCGCATCGCTGTCGTACGGCAGGCCCCGCGCCATCAGGAACGTGCCGAGGTTCGCGTATCCGAGGCCGAGGGTGCGGTAGTCGTAGCTGTTCTGCGTGATCTTCGGGGTCGGATACGAGGCGCAGTCCACCATGATCTCCTGCGCGAGGATCAGCGTTCGAACCGCGTGGGCGAACGCATCGGTGTCGAGGTCTCCGCCCGCGGTGCGGAACTTCATCAGATTCAGGCTCGACAGATTGCACGCCGTGTCGTCCAGGAACATGTACTCGCTGCACGGATTCGAGGCGTTGATCCGGCCCGAAGCGGGACAGGTGTGCCATGCGTTGATGATCGTGTCGAACTGGATTCCGGGATCGCCGCAGACCCACGCCGCGTCGGCCGCCCGGTGGAAGAGGTCGCGCGCCGCGTAGGTCTCGACGACCTCGCCGTTCGTGACCGCGTGTGTCTCCCAGGACGCGTCCGCGTCGACCGCGCGCATGAAATCGTCGGTCACGCGAACGGAGTTGTTCGAGTTCTGGAAGAAGACGCTTCCGTAAGCGGTGCCGGTCAGCGATCCGTCGTATCCCGCGTCGATCAGCGCCCAGGCCTTCTTCTCCTCATCCGCCTTGCAGCTCAAGTACTCGGCGATGTCGGGGTGATCGATGTTCAGGATCACCATCTTGGCGGCGCGCCGCGTCTTGCCGCCGCTCTTGATCACGCCGGCGAACGCGTCGTAGCCCTTCATGAACGAGACCGGGCCCGAGGCGGTCCCGCCCCCTGAAAGGCGCTCCTTGCTCGAACGGAGGGACGAGAAGTTCGTGCCGCTCCCGGATCCCCACTTGAAGAGCATCCCTTCGGTCTTCGCGAGCTCGAGAATTGAGCTCATCGTGTCGTCGACCGAATTGATGAAGCACGCCGAGCATTGCGGCTTCTCCTCGATCCCGACGTTGAACCACACGGGGCTGTTGAAGGCGGCCATCTGATAGAGGAGCAGGTGCTTCAACTCGTCGTGGAATGCCTCGGCGTCCTCGCTCGTGGCGAAGTAGCCGAGCTCGCGTCCCCAACGCGCGATCGTGCCGACAACGCGGCCGATCACCTGCCGCAGGCTCGACTCCCGTTCGGGGGCGCTGATCCCTCCATGGAAATACTTCGAGGCGACGACGTTCGTGGCGATCATCGACCAGGAGCGGGGGAACTCGACCCCCGGCTGCTCGAAAATCACCTCGCCTGCTTCATTCGCGATGACAGCGGTTCTCTTCTCCCAGCTGACGGTGTCGAACGGATCGATTCCGGGCCGGGTCAGATAGCGCCGGAACCGGAGGCCCGCCGTGCGCTCGACGGTCGATTCTTCATCAATCGGACTCGATGCGGGGCCGCGGTCTGCTCCCTGATCGCCGAACTCCCTTCGTGTCATGCCCCCTCCTGTACGGACTTTACGCACCAAATCACTCGTTGCTATCGATCCAAGGAAGATGGGGGTCCCTGCATCCCTGCGGCATTTCGGACCCCATGTTCCTCGTGCTTTTCAGTCGAATGCCCCTTCCAAGGGGCAATGACGGACGATATGGGAGCGCGGAGAAGGGATGCAAGCAAAATCCCCTCTCCTTATTGTAAGTAGCTGTGAAACAGTCAGATGCGCGGTGCTTACGAGGTTTCTTCGAGCGGAATCGGCGCGCGCCCCTCGAGAAGGACGTCGATGAAACAATCCATGACCTGCGTCCGCTCTTTCCCCTTCTTGCAGAGGATGCCGATCGGACGCTTCAAGTCGCTCCCGATGAGTTCGATCGCCACAAGGGAGCCGGTCTCGATCTCGTTCTTGATCGTGTTCGTGGGCACGATGCTGACCCCCGCGCCGATCTCGACGGCGCGCTTGATCGTCTCGATGTTGTCGAATTCCATCACAACCTCGACGGTGACGCCGCGCTGGCGGAGCAGGCGATCGATCGCCCGGCGCGTCGGGATGTCCCGCTCGAAGCCGATGAAACGGGACCGAGCGAGCTTCGTGATCTCGATCCGCTTGCTCTTCGCGAGTGGCTGGTCGGGAGCGGTGATCAGCACGAGCTGGTCCTCGCGGAACGGGATCACCTCGATGCCGCTGCGGCGGACCGGATAGGCGACGATCCCGAGATCGACCGCGCCGCTCACCAGCTCGTCATAGATCTTGTTCGCGCGGCTGTATTCGACGTGGATATTCGCGAGGGGATACCGGCGGAGGTACTCCTTCAGAAACGGCGGGAGCTCGTGGAGGCCGACGCTGTAGATCGTCGCGACGCGCAGCGAACCCGCGATCGTCTTGCTCAGGACCTGGATCCGGTTCTCCATCAGCCGGTAGTGCTCGAGGATCTCCTTGGCGCCCTCGTAGAGCAGCCGCCCCGCCTGCGTCGGCGCCAGGTTTCGTTTCCCGCGTTCGATCAGCTTGCGATCGTATTTCTCCTCGAGCCCGCGGATTTGCTGGCTGACTGCAGATTGGCTGATGTAGTTCAGCATCGCCGCCTTCGAGAAGCTCTGGGTCTCGATGACGTCACAGAAGATCTTCAAGGTCTCGACCTGCATGGGACCGCCTTCCAACCCTCCGGAAGTGATTAGGCGCCCTAATCGGAAGCGCCCCCCTCGCAACTAGTGTCTGATACCATAAGAAACGCTCAGCGATCAATAAGATTCCATCTTCCTCGAATAGAACGGAACGGCTCCGCTTATTGACGATCGCCGCCCCGAATCCCTAGCATGGCCCTTTTGTAAGCCCGAAGCCGCCCAAGGAGCGATGGATGCCCGAGATTCCGGCGCCACGAGCGATCGACATGGAAGGCGCGGTTCGCCCCCCGACGGTGGCGGTCGTGAGCCTTGGATGCCGCGCGAATCAGGAAGAAATCGAATGTCTTCTGGGCTCCCTCCGGGACCGCGGGTTCGAGACGGTCCCGTTCGGTGAGGCGGCCGACTGGATCGTCGTCAACACGTGCAGCGTGACCGGGGCCGGGGAGTCCGACGCACGCCAGATGATCCGGCGCGCGGTCCGAAGCGCGGGGGGCGGGCGCGTCGTCGTCACCGGGTGTTTTGCGCAGCGCGATCCCGAGGGGACGGCGCGGATGGGCGCGAACCTCGTGATCGGGAACGCCGAGAAATGGCGCCTGCCCGACATCCTCGGCGGCGCGTTCGATCCGACGGGGACCGAGGAGGGCTGCACGTCGATCCTCTTTCGGGAGGACCCGACCGTGAGCCGCTTCCTGCGGCACGGCCGCAGCGCGAGCGGCTTTCGCACGCGCGCCGCGCTCAAGGTGCAGGACGGCTGCGACGAGCGGTGCACCTACTGCATCATCCCGAGCCTGCGCGGTCGGTCGGTCAGCCGGCCGGTCGATGAGGTCCTCGAGGAGGCGCGCGTCCTCGTCGCGTCGGGGCATCCGGAGATCACGCTGACCGGGATCCACACGGCCTCGTACCAGGTTGATGGGATGCGCCTCGCGGGCGTCCTGCGGCGGCTGCTCGAAGTCGATGGGTTGCGCAGGATCCGCGTGAACTCCCTCGAGCCGCAGTGGGTCGATGACGGACTGATCAGTACTCTCGCTTCCTCGCCTCGTTTCTGCCGGCACCTGCATCTTCCGCTGCAGAGCGGGGACGATCGCGTGCTGAAGCGGATGGGGCGTGGATACACGGGAAACGACTACCGCGCGCTCGTCGATCGCATCCGCGCGAGGATCCCCGGGGTCGCGATCGGCGCAGACGTGATGGCGGGATTCCCCGGCGAGGACGAGGATGCCGCCGCGCGGACCCTCGCGCTCCTCGAGGACGTCCGGGCCGCGTATCTCCACGTCTTCCCGTATTCTCCGCGCCCCGGGACGGCGTCGCTCCGACTTGGGTCGCCGGCCTCGCAGCAGCGCAAGGACGAGCGCATCGCGCGCCTGGCGGCGCTCGATCGGCGCCTGCGCACGCGGTTTCTCGAGGCAAGCGCGGGGGAAATCCACGAGATCCTGGTCGAGGACAAGCGCGATCGAGAAGGACGGTCGCAGGGGATGACCGACACGGCGATCCGCGTCTTGATCGCCGCGGCGGACGCGCCCGTCGGGAGCTGGGTGCGCGTGCGTCTGCGCGACGCCGGCTCGCACCGCTGGATGCTGGGAGAGGCCGCATGACCGAGCGCGCGCCGCGGATCTACCTCGAGACCTACGGCTGCCAGATGAACGAGGCGGACAGCGAGATGATCGGCGGGATCCTCGGGGATGCGGGATGGGAGATCACGAGCGAGCCGGCCGTTGCGGACGTCGTCCTCCTGAACACCTGCGCGGTCCGTGAGAAGGCCGAGCAGCGGGTCGTCGGGAGGATCCGCGCGCTGGCGCAACTGCGCCGCTACCGCCCCGACCTCAAGGTCGTCCTCGCCGGCTGCATGGCGAAGCACCTCGGTCCCGCGCTCCGTGAGACCCTTCCCGAGATCGACGCGATGGTCGGCCCCGATTCGTACCGGCGGTTGCCGTCCCTGCTCGCCCGCGTGAACGAATGGCCGCTCGTCGACCTCGCGCTCGACCGCCTCGAGACCTACGAGGGGATCGCGCCGGCGCGCGCGGGCTCGCTCCACGCGTGGATCCCGATCATGCGCGGCTGCGACCGCTTCTGCACGTTCTGCGTCGTCCCTCTCGTGCGTGGGCGCGAGCGGAGCGTCCCCGCCGATGAGATCGTGCGCCAGATCGCGGACCTCGTCGCGCGCGGCACCGTCGAGGTCACGCTCCTCGGGCAGACGGTGAACTCGTATCGCGAGGGGGATACCGACTTCGCGGGCCTCCTCGATCGAACCGCGCGCATCGATGGGCTCCTGCGCATCCGCTACACCTCGCCGCACCCCGCTGATTTCACGAGCGATGTCTTCGAGGTGATGGCGCGCCACCGGAACATCTGCAAGCACATCCATATCCCGGTGCAGACGGGCTCGAACGCGCAGCTCACCGCGATGAAGCGCGGCCACACGCGCGAGGAGTTCCTCGATCGCGTCGACGAGATCCGCTCGTTCCTTCCCGACGTCTCGCTGACGACCGATCTCATGACCGGCTTCCCGGGCGAGACCGACGAGGATTTCGAGATGACGCTCTCCTTGATCCGCGCGGTCCGTTTCGACGGCGCGTTCCTCTTCCGCTATTCGCCGCGGCCCGGCACCTACGCGTTTCGCAAGCAGCCGGATGACGTCCCCGATCCGATCAAGGCGGCGCGGCTGACCGCGATGATCGCGCTTCAGGAAGCGATCGCCCGCGAGCGCTACGCGCGCTGGATCGGCCGCGAGGTCGATGTACTGGTCGAAGGGCCGTCGCGTCGCGATCCCGGGCGATCCCGTGGGAAGTCGGATGATTTCAAGACCGTGATCCTTCCGTCGGACGGCGCGGCGCCCGGGCGGCTTATTCCCGTGCGCATCGAGCGCGCGACGTCGCACACGTTGATCGCAGAGGGAATCGGCGGACGCGATGACGACGGCGGGGAAGGCGCCGACGGCGAGGACCTCGCGGGCGATCTCCTGGGAGAGGCGCGGGTCGACTAGGAGAGGTCCGGGTCCATGAATCCGCGGGCGGCCATCCTCTGGCGGTCGGGCAGATAGCGGTACCAGCGGCGCACCACGAAGAACACGACGCCCATCCCCGCGGCGATCTGCACGACGAGGACGCCCATCGAGATCGCGAGCAGACGGCCGAAGGCGAGCCGGGTCGGATCGTTCGCCGCAAGGCTGTCGAGCGGCGCCTGCAACGTCTTGAGAAGTTCCGTGAGCTTCGGCGCGAGAAAGAGCTGCGATGAGATCGCCGACGTCGTCATCACGAGCAGGAGGATCATCTGCGAGATCGTCGCGCGCACCGGCCGGAGCGAGAACATGTGCATGAGAAGGGTCGTCAGCAACAGGAACGCGCCCGCGCCGCACCCGAGGAAGGCGTTCTGCTCGAAGATCGCGAGGATCGCGTTCGTCGCCATCTCACGGCTTGGGAGATTCGACATCAACGTGGGGACGACGACCGCGGCGAATCCCGCGAGAGAGCCGACCCAGAGCATCAGGACGAGGGCATGGGAGAACTCGATCAGCGTGAGGGTGAGGTGCGTCTTTCGAAGGCGCGGCAGTGCGAGGACCTTCGCTGCCTGAACGGTGCCCTTCTGTCCGTCTGCCAAGGTGATCTCCTCGGAAGCGTGCCCCTTCCCATAAGTATATCGGCACTCGCGGACCCCAAACAAGCAACGATCGGTCGGGCTGGGACGCTTAGTGCTTCTGTCCGTGGCGGTTGCCGATCAAGACCGGAAGAGTCCGCGATCTGGTTGACCGGCCTGCGCATGGGGTGAGAGAATCTCAGGTTACGACCGGAACGCGCGATCCGGTGGGGAGAAGCGCAATGGAACACGGGATCTACATGGACAACGCGGCCACGACCCCCGTCGATTCCCGGGTGTTGGACGCGATGCTCCCGTACTTCTCCGAGCGATTCGGGAACGCGGCGAGCCGTGCGCACGCCTTCGGCTGGGAAGCCGAGGAAGCCGTGGAGATCGCGCGCGGGCAGATCGCGCGCCTCCTCACGGTGAACGCGCGCGAGATCGTTTTCACAAGCGGCGCGACCGAATCGAACAACCTCGCGCTGAAGGGCGTGTTCGGCGCCTATGCGGCCAAGGGGAATCACATCGTCACGACCGCGATCGAGCACAAGGCGGTTCTCGACGTCTGTCATGCCCTGAAGCGTCGCGGCGCGGAGGTGACCTACCTGCCGGTGGACCGCGGGGGGCTTGTCGACCCGGAGGCCGTGCGCGGAGCGATCACGCCGAACACGATCCTCGTGTCCGTCATGCACGCGAACAACGAGGTCGGCGTAGTGCAGGACCTCGCCGCGATCGGGAGGATCTGCAAGGAAAGCGGCGTGATCTTCCACACCGACGCGGCGCAGTCGGTCGGGAAGATCCCGTTCGATGCGCAAGCGCTCGGGGTCGATCTCGCCTCGCTCTCGGGGCACAAGATTTACGCGCCGAAGGGCGTCGGGGTCCTCTACGTGCGCCGCAAGAACCCACGAGTCGTCCTCGAGAGCCAGATGGACGGGGGAGGGCACGAGCGCGGCCTGCGATCCGGGACGTTGAACGTCCCGGGGGTCGTCGGTCTCGGGAAGGCGTGCGAGATCGCGCGCCTCGAGATGGCCGCCGAAGGGGAGCGGCTGCGCGCGCTGCGCGACCAGCTGCGCGAGCGGATCGTGTCGCGCCTCGACGACGTCGTCGTGAATGGCGACCTCGAGCGGCGCCTTCCAGGCAATCTCAACCTGAGTTTCGCTTACGTCGAGGGGGAATCCCTCCTCGTCAGCCTGAAGGGGATCGCCGTCTCGAGCGGGAGCGCCTGCACGTCGGCGAGCCTGGAGCCGTCGCACGTGCTGAAGGCGCTCGGCGTGAGCGAGGAGCTGGCGCACGCGTCGGTCCGTTTCAGCCTCGGTCGCACCAACACGGAGGCGGAAGTCGACTTGGTCGCCGATCGGGCGGTCGATGTCGTCACCCGCCTGCGGGCGCTATCGCCGCTGTACGAGATGCTGCATGAGGAGAAGAAGAGCCGGAACTGAGACCGGGGGGATTCCCGGAGAGAGGATGAGATAGATGTCGATCGATCTGACCGATGCCGCCGTCGTTGCCGTGAAGGAAGCGATGAAGGGCGAGGAGCTGTCCGAGAAGGATATTTACCTGCGGGTCGGCGTGAGCCCCGGCGGCTGCTCGGGCCTCTCGTATGTCCTCGCGTTCGAGAAGGAGATGCGCGACGGGGACGCGCTGGTCGAGAAGGAAGGTCTGCGGATGCTCGTCGACGGCGAGAGCGTGCCGTTTCTCACCGGCACCATCATCGACTACGCGAGCGGGCCGTACGAGGAGGGGTTCGTCTTCCGCAACCCGAACGCCACGGAAGGCGGTTGCGAGTGCGGAAACAGCTGTAGCTGCTAGCGGTTTTCGACGGCGACGACGCAGGCGATGACTCGCCACCGCCGCGGCGTTCGAATCCGAACATGTGCGGCCGTCCGGCGAGAGCGCCGGGCGGCCGATTCACTTCTCCGGACTTCCGTTGTTCCGGTAGCGGACGCCGATTGCGCGTATCCCCAAATGGACTCCAAAGGTGCTACCGCGGTGGTCCATCACTCTGATATCATCGGAGCGGTTCGAACGACACTCGAAGCAGGCCCTTGCGTGGCCCGCGAGGCGACGAAGAAGACCGAAACTGGGGGTGATCCAATGGCCGCGATAAGGTTCGTGCGAGTCGTGCTGCTGGTGAACTTCATCGCTCTGGCGATCGGCGGGTGTGAGGCAACGAAACGGAGCCAGCCCCTCCCGCCGGACTGGGGCGAGCCGCAGACGAGCATCTCCAACGTCATCGACAACTTCAAGCGAGCCCTGATCGAGACGAAGGCGGACCGCTACGCCGCGCAGCTCGCGGATTCGTTCACATTCGCGTTTGCGCAACAGGACATCGGCGGGTCGCACAACAACCCGGCGACCTGGAATCGCGTCGCGGACGTGCTCTCGATGACGCACATGTGCGGCAAGCAGGTGGCGAACACGGAAGGCTATGTCTGCGACACGATCGCGTTCAGCTTCGATCGCGGCACGCCGGTAACCGACCCGGATCACCCGAACTGGACGAAACTCGTCTTGTCGAACATCTATCTCACGGTGGTTTCACACAAGCAGGACACCTTGGATCCGCTGAACTACGAGGTCAGCGGGGACCAGGCGTACCTCTACTTCGCGCAATCGGGCAGCACCTGGAAACTGATCCGCTGGGAAGACCATCCCATTCAGCACAAGGGCGCGACATCGGTGAACTCAACCACCATCGGGAAGATCAAGAGCTCCTGGCACTAGGTCATCGCGAATCTCGAGGCCGCGATCACCCTGGCGCGGGTCATCACGGCCTACCGTCCTCCGACGCGGCTTCGCGAACCTCCCGCTGTCCGAAGCCCCGACTTGCGGTACCATCATGGCTTCGGGGCAAGCGCTGTGGAGGTTGACCCTTGCGAATCCGCATTCGTGCCTTTCGACTCGCGCTGATCGCCGGCGCGCTCGCGCTCGGTTACGCGGGCTGCGGCAAGGATGCCGTGAAGCCCGACACGACCGCGCCCGGGTCCGTCCGCGATCTCACCGCGACCGCGGTGAACGACACCTCGATCACCCTCTCATGGACCGCCCCCGGCGATGACGGGGCGCGCGCGCGCGCGATTTCCCGCTACCGGATCCGGATCTCGCCCGACTCGCGGATCGTGTCCAATCAGGAGATCTGGGACAGCGCGTACGAGTTGCGGAACCCGCCTTCGCCGGGCGCGCCTGGCACGCACCAGACGATCCTCGTGCCGGGGCTCTCCGCCGGCTGGACCTACTACATCGCCTTGATGTCGGCCGACGCGGCGTCCAACTGGTCGGCGCTGTCCAATCGCGCGGTGGTGACAACCACGGATGCCGTTCCGCCCGAGCGGATCGCCGATCTGTGGGCCGAGTCGCGCGGCTCGGACGGGGTCATGCTGCGCTGGACGGCGCCTCGCGACCGCTCCGAGAGCGGGCAGGCGGCCAGTTATGAGGTTCGCTACAGCCTGGCGGAAATCAACGAGGGCGCGTGGGAGTCCGCGACGCGGTTCCCGGCATCGGCGCTGAACCCCTCGGCGGCGGGATCGCCGGAGAGCCTCCTCGTCGGCGGTCTGGACGCGGAAACGACGTATCACTTCGCGATCCGCTCGACCGATGCGTTCTCGAACGTATCGCCGGTCTCGAACGACATCCCGTACGAGTCGGTCTATGCCGCGCGCACGAGCCCGCAGAACCTCCTCGTCAACCTGCGGCTCGCGTGGATCCACCGGAGCTACTTCGAGTACGAGCGCCTCTTCGCGCCCTGGTCCCGGTTTATCTTCTCGCCGAGCGACGTCGGCGGGCCCGAGAACATCCCGCCGTACTGGGATCTCGAGGACGACCTGACGGACGTTCGCCACATTTTCAGCGGGGCGGCGAATCACGACGGCGCGCGGCTGGAGCAGATCGATCTCGACTATGACATCGGCGCGCCGCAGGATTCGGTCGGCGTGACAAGGATCGAGGTATCGAACGTCTCCCTGACCGCGACCGCCGCCTTGGACGGCGGCGGAGGGCCGATCATCTACCAGGTGACGGGAAGCCGCGGCGATTTCGACATCGAACCAACGGACGCGACCGATCCCGGGAGCGGCCTGCCGATATACGCGATCACGCAATGGAAGGACCTGCCGGCGCCGCCGGCCGCTCGTTCCACGGGAAAACCCCTCATGACCCAAGACACTTCCTGGGGCCGCCTGAAGGCCATCTGGTGGTAGCCATGCCGTGGTTCATTCATCGTGTTCCGGTTCGCTTTCACGAAGTTGATTCCGCGGGGATCGTCTTCTTCGCGCGGATCTTCGAATACCATCACAACGCGTTCGAGGCATGGATGCGTTCGATCGGACACCCGCTGGATCCGCACTCGCGCGATCGTCGTTACGCCATCCCGCTCGCGCACGCCGAGGCCGACTACCATGCACCGATCCGGCTCGGCCAAGAGGTTGAAGTGCGTCTGCGCGTGGCCGCCGTCGGGACGAAGTCGCTCACCATGGCGTCATGGATCGGCTCGCTCGAAGGGGATGACCTCGCTACGGTGAAGACCGTCCACGTCTGCATCGACCGGGATACGTGGCGCCCGGCGCCGATCCCCGACGCGTTTCGGGAGATCCTGCTCGATCATCACAAGCCCGAAGCGACCTAGGCGCGCGCTTCTAGCGATCCATTCCGGTAGAATCGTAGCGCGCCCGGATCGCGGCCCGATCGGGCTTGCCGTTCGCGAGATGCGGGATCTCGTCCGCGTAGACAATCCGCGGGATCTTGAAGCGGGCGAGGCGCGCCTCGAGGAAAGAACGCAGATCGAGTGGAGCCGGCGGTTCTGCCGCGCGTTCCCGCGGCGTGACCCCATCGGCGCGCGACCCAGCCGCATGCTCGCGTCCCCTGCGCGGCACGACCAGGGCGAGCGGGACCTGTCCCCACTTCGCATCCGCGATTCCGATCACGATCGCCTGCGCGACGCTCGGGTGTGCGCGCAGGATCTCCTCGATCTCGGCCGGATAGACATTCTCCCCGCCCGAGAGGATCAGGTCCTCGCGCCGCGCAAGCACGTGCAGCGCGCCGTCGGCGTCGATCTCGCCGAGATCGCCGGTGCGCAGCCAATCGCCGTCGAACGCGTCGCGCGTCGCGTCGGGGTCGTCCAGATAGCCCCGCATGACGATTGGTCCGCGGATCTCGATCCGGCCGTTGGTCGCGATGCGCACGTCCACGCCGGGAAGCGGCGGGCCCGCGCTCCGGCGCGCGGACGGAGCGGCGCCCGGCCGCACAAGCGTCGCCATCGAGCAGGTTTCGGTCAAGCCATAGCTCGCGAGCACTTGAGGGCATGCTTGGACGAGCTCATTCGCGATCGGTCCGCCGCCGGCCACGATCGCCCGCAGGCTCGGTGGAAACGGCCGTCCCCCGCGCGCATCGAGGAGGCTCCGCAATGTCGTCTCCACGAGCGACGCATGCGTGACCGCGTGCGCGTCGATCGCGCGGTTCAAGTCCTCGGCGCCGAATGAATCCGGGAGGACGACGCACGCCCCCGCGATCGCGCATCGATAGAGTATGTTCAACCCGCCGATGTGGAAGAAGGGGAGCGAGGCAAGCCAGCGATCGCCCGGCGCGAGCGGCAGGACGGCGGTGCAGGCGCGCGCGCTCGCGAGGTGGTTCCCCCAGCTCAGGACGGCCCCCTTCGGCTGTCCCGTGGTTCCCGACGTGAACAGGACCGCGTGATCGCGATCCGTGTCGGTCGTGTCGAACGTGGGAAATGGATCGTGCGACGATGGCGCGCCGCGCAGCTCATCGAAGGAGATCACGGATACTCGTGCGGGGATCTCCGGGACCTCGGGCGATGTAGCGCTGAACAGGACTCGTACACTCGCCCGTCCGGCCCGGGCCCGAATCTCAGCGTCCGCGAGCCGGATGTTCAGCGGCACGATGACCCCGCCGGCGCGCGGGATCGCGTGCGCGGCCACGATCCAATCGGGCCCATTTGCCGCCAATACCCCGACGCGCGTGCCCGCGCGCACGCCGCGCTCCCGCAAGAGAGACGCCGCCGCGGCGACCCGAGCCTCGAGCTCCACGTACGAAACCGCGCGATCGTCGGCGATGAATGCGGGCCGATCGCCGTTCATCGCCGGACCTCCGTGGCGCTCACGCACCCGGCTCCACCAAAGTGACGCCGAGCCCGGGCGCCCAGGGCACCTGAATCGCCCCTTCTCGCGGCGCCGGAAGTCCCCGCACCGGCTGGTCCTCGAGCAGGCCGACCGTCGCGAGCCCGTGCGCGCGCTCCGGTCCCGGGAGCGACGCCGCGAGATGCACGGCCCCCGCGACGCCGACCGCGGACTCGAAGCCCGACGTCACGACAACGCCGATCCCCGCGTCGATCGCCTCGCACGCGATCTCGCGCGTCGCGCGGATCCCGCCGAGCCACATCGGCTTCAGGATCATGAAGTCGACCGCCCGCATGCGGATGAGCGTCCGGGCCTGTTCGGCATCCCGGACGTCGGCCGCGATCGGGGCGGCGACCCGCGATCGAACGATGCGCGCGTCGCCGGGGACCGGATCCTCGACGTACTCGACGTGGTAGCGATCGATCCTCCCCAGGACCTGCACGGCGGTTTCCTCGTCCCATCCGCCGTTCGCGTCGATGCGAATGTGAACTTGATCGCCCACGCGGGCCCGCACCTCGCGGATCCGCTGGACGTCGTGCTCCGGAGAACCGGTCGCGACCTTGAGCTTCAAGGTCCGGTACCCGTGCACGACCGAGTCGACCGCTTCGGCAGCGGTCTCCTCGATGCCGGTCGATAGAATCAGCGCGTTCACCTGAACCCGCGGGCGCGGCTCCTCGCACAGAAGCGCGGCGATCGGCCGGCCCGCCCGCTGCCCCTCGATGTCCAAGTCCGCGAGTTCGAAGGCCGCGGGCAGGCACCCCGACGGATCGCTCATCGGGTCCAGCATCTCGGCGACGGGGCAATGACGGCCCATCGGAGGTGCGACCTCGCCCAACCCGATCCATCCTTCCGCGTCGCGGACCCTGAGCCAGTACCCTCGCCGCACGGCCCATCGACCGCGCGCGGTGACGACCGGCCGCCGGAAGGGGATCGCGTAGGGGATGAAGTCGAACGCGGGGCTCACAGGATCAACCCGATCGCGAGCAGGATCGCATAGACGATCGTGAGGCGCGACGTGCCCGCGAGCGCGGCGTTCCATTCGGCGAGATTCGACGCGCGATGGACGAGGCCGAGCAGGCGCGGAACGAGCACGAGCGTGGCGAGCGGCAGCAGGACGGGCGGTCGCGCCGCGCGCAAGGCAACGAGAACGACCGGAACCGCGAAAGCGACGCCGAGGATCGCGATGTACTCGATCCTCCCGAAGCGGCGGCCGAAGCGCGCGGGGAGCGTCATCTTTCGCGCGAGCCGATCGGTGTCGGCATCGCGCAGGTTGTTCACGTCGAGGATCGCGGTCGAGAGCATCCCCATCGGGACCGCAAGCGCGAGCGCGACCCCCGTCACGTGGCGCGCCTGCACATAGTAGCTCCCCGCGACCGCCGCGATCCCGAAAAAGAGGAAGACGAAGAGATCGCCGAGCCCGTGATAACCGAGCGGCCACGGCCCGCCCGTGTAGGCGATCCCCGATGCAATCGAAAGCAACCCGACGATGACGATCGGCCATCCGGCGACAACAACGAGATAGACGCCGCACAGCATCGCCGCACCGAAGACGAGCGCCGTCGCGAGGCGGATCTGCGCGGGAGTCACGAGTCCCGCCTGCGTCACGCGTACGGGACCGGTCCGCTCGCGATCGACGCCGCGCAAGCCGTCAGAATAGTCGTTCGCGTAGTTCGTCCCGATCTGTATCAGAAGGGCGCCCAGGAATGCGGCCGCGGCCGGGCCCGCGCGAAACGCGCGATCCGCGGCGGCAAGCGCCGTCCCGACGATGACCGGCGCGACGGCCGCCGACCAGGTGCGCGGGCGGGCGGCCATGAACCAAACGCGCATCACGGCGCCTACGGCACCCTCGGAAAGCGCCCGAAGTCGGGCGGACGCTTCTCGACGTACGCGTTGCGCCCCTCCTGCGCTTCCTCGGTCATGTAGTAGAGAAGCGTCGCGTTCCCCGCGAGCTCCTGGATCCCGGCCTCGCCGTCGGTCCGCGCGTTGAACGCCGACTTCAGGCATCGCAGCGCAAGGGGACTCAGCTTCAGGATCTCGCGACACCACGCGACCGTCTCGCGCTCGAGGTCGGCGAGCGGCACAACCGCGTTCACGAGCCCCATCTGCAGGGCGGCCGACGCATCGTACTGGCGACACAGGAACCAGATCTCCTTCGCTTTCTTCGGGCCGACGAGATCCGCGAGCGCGCTCGCGCCGAATCCTCCATCGAAGGACCCGACCCGCGGCCCCGTCTGGCCGAAGCGCGCGTTGTCGGCCGCGATCGTGAGATCGCACACCACGTGCAGGACATGCCCGCCGCCGATCGCGTAGCCCGCGACCATCGCGATCACAGGCTTCGGGCACGACCGGATCTGCTTCTGCAGATCGAGGACGTTCAGGCGCGGGACGCCGTCCGCGCCGAGGTATCCCGCGTCCCCGCGGATCCGCTGGTCGCCGCCCGAGCAGAACGCTTGGTTGCCCGCGCCGGTCAGGATGATGACGCCGATCGCCGGGTCCTCGCGCGCATCGTTCAATGTGCGCGCGAGCTCGAAGAGGGTCGTCGGGCGGAACGCGTTCCGCACCTCCGGCCGGTTGATCGTGAGCTTCGCGATCCCATCGGCCTTCTCGTACAGGATGTCCTCGAACGTTCCGGCGGCCTTCCAGGGGATCGGCGTGTGCTCGCTCATCCGAGCGGCCCTCCTTTCAGAAACGAATCGATCAGGGACGCGCACTCGGCGGCGCGCTCGAGGGGAACCGCGTGTCCGGCGCCCGCGACGATCCGCACCGCGGCCCCCGGGATTCGCCCCGCCATGTCGCGCGCGAGCTGAGCGTACTTCCCATCGTACTCCCCGGCGACCAAGAGCGCCGGCATGCGCAGACTCGGGAGTCGATCGTGCAGCGGCTCCTGCCATCCGGTCCCGAAGGCGCGGAGCGCCGCGGCGAGTCGCGCCGGGTCCTGGGATCTGCGCTCGGCGCCCGTCACCTCGCGCATCCGCGCCGGCAGCGCGGCCTGCGTGGCAAAGAGCGGTTGCGATTCCCACCCGTCCGCGAAGGCCTCGATCCCATCGCGCTCGATCGAGGCGGCCAGCTCGAGATCGACCGCCGTGCGCGCGAGTCGCTCCCCGGGACAGTCGATCCCCGGCGACGCACCGAACAGAACGAGCCGCTCGATGCGCTCCGGGACATCCAGCGCGACGTGGAGCGCGAGGCGGCCGCCCATCGAGTACCCCGCGAGCCCGCATCGATCGATCTCGAGCCGATCGAGGATCCCGACGATCGCTTCCGCCGCCCGACTCAGCCGCCACTCCTCGGGGGGGATCGGCGCGGCGGTCCCTCCGTGGCCGGGAAGATCGGGGAAGACCACAAGACGGTTGCGGATGCGGCGCGAGATCGGCAGCCAGAACTCTCCGGTCCCCGTGAAGCCGTGGAGCAGAACGAGGGGCGCGCAGTGCCCTCTCGACCCCATCGTGCGCACGCGCCAGGAGATCCCGCCCGCGTCGATCCGGTGTTCCCGCACGCCGATCCGCCGCGCGACGGCCGCGTGCGCTCTCGCGTTGCCCGCGCGATCGGCCGGCACTTCGATCACGCGCACGCCGCCCGAGGCGAACGTGTCCCGCACGAAATCGCCAACTCGGTCGTCGCTCGAGGCAACCCGATGATCGATCCCGAATGCCCGGACCGCGGACCCAAGGTCGCAATCGTGCGGCGTGCCGAAGAGGGGCTCGCCGATCTCCGGGTAGTCGGCGATCGGGAGGTGCGAGAAGATCCCGCCGCCGTTGTTGTTCAGGACGAGGATCGCGACCGGACGGCGCAGCCCGCGCGCCGCGCGCAGGCCGCCGAGATCGTGCAGGAGCGCGAGATCGCCGGTGACGAGGAGGAGCGGCAGGTCCGTCCCGCGCGCCGCGCCCAGCGCGGTCGAGATGATCCCGTCGATCCCGTTCGCGCCGCGATTGACGAGCACGCGCACGCCGGCGGGGAGCGCCGTCGTGTAGGCCTCCGCCCAGCGGATCGGCATGCTGTTCGAGAGGAAGAGGATGGCGCCGTGCGGCAGGCCCGCGCACGCGGCGCGCACCGCCGCCGCCTCGAACGGCGCATCGTCGGCAATCGCGTGCGCCGCGCTCTCGGCCTCCGCGAGGAGCGACGGCCACGAGGGGTCCACATCGACCGGGCGTCGAATGCGCGACGCCAGCCGCTCGCAGATCGCCCCGGCCGACCCGACATACGTCGCGCGCACGACACCGTCCGGATCTCGACGCCGCGCGTCCGGCTGGATCGCCGCGACGTGCGGGCGATGGCGGGCAAGATACTCGCCGATCGTCTTCGACGTCGGCACCCCGCCGAGTCGGATCACGAGATCGGGGGACTCTTGAGCGACCGACCCGTCCCGCAGGAAGAGGTCCGCGTGCGCGCACAGGAGGATGCCGTCCGCCGCCCCCGCGATGCGCAGGCCCGACGAGATGTCCGCGAAAACCGGAATCCCCGCGGTGCGCGCGAAGCCCAGGACCGCCGTTTCCTCGCCGGCCGCGACGGCCTCGGGTCCCGCCACGATCAACGGTCGCCGTGCGTGCGCGATTCGATCCGCGAGCGCGTCCATGCTCGGCAGGGCGGGCGCCGCATGCTCCTCGCAATGCCGCTCCCTCTCTCGCGTCCCCCAGATCGCGTCGATCCGTTCGATCTCTTCCGCCGTCGGGACGAGCGGTTCGCGATATGGGATGTTCAGGTGGACCGGGCCCGCGGGAAGCGCGCGCGCCGTCGCGCACGCTTCCCGCCCCGCCGCGACCGCGGCGTCGATCCACTCATCGATCCTCTTGCCGCTCGACGCATCCGGGCACGGCAGATCGCGGAAGAGGCGCACGTACCCGCCATAGAGCCCGACCTGGTCGATTGTCTGCGGCGCGCCCGTGCCGCGCGCCTCCGGCGGTCGGTCCGCGGTCAAGAGGACGAGGGGGACGCTGGCCATCGAGGCCTCGACGACGGCCGGGAAGTAGTTCGCGGCCGCAGTCCCCGAAGTGCAGACGAGCGCGGCCGGGACGCCGGTCGCCTTCGCGATCCCGAGGGCGAAGAACGCAGCCGAACGCTCGTCGATCTGCACCGTGATCGTGATCTCGTTCTGCGCGTGGGCGGCCCAGACGAGCGGGGTCGATCGCGATCCCGGGCTCACGACCACATGGCGCACCCCTCCCGCGACCAACCCGTCCAGCAGGCCGCGAGCGCAGAGGATGTTCGCGGCGGCAACGCCGATCGCGCTCTCGCATCCGCGGGCGCCGTCGCTTCCGCGCTCACCGCGCCCGCTTCCCTCGCCCGCGTGTCCCATCACTCCGCGCTTTCCGCGAACAGGCTCGTGAGCGAGGCGGTCTTGCGGGCCGTCTCCTCCCACTCCGCCTCCGGGTCCGATCCGCTCACGATGCCCGCGCCGCCGAAGACGGTCATCCCGCCGTCGCGCACGATCGCCGAGCGGATCGCGACCGCGAAATCCGCCTCGTCGGCGCCGATCCATCCGACCGCCCCCGCGTACCAGGCGCGCGATCGTCCCTCGATCCGCCGGATCAGATCCATCGCCTCCGTTCGTGGCGAGCCCGCCACCGCCGGCGTCGGGTGAATCCGCATCACGAGGTCCCCGATGCCGACGCCGTCCCGCAGCCACGCGCGCACGGGGCTCGACAGGTGGAGGATCTTTGCGAGTTTCAGGATCTCGGGCGATGCGGGGGACTCGCACCACTGCGCGACGGGCGCGATCGCCTCGCGGATTCCGTCCAGGACGAAGTGGTGCTCGCGCCGATCCTTCTCGCTCCCGTGCAGCCGCGCAGCCTGCGCCCGGTCCTCGTCCGAGGTGTCGCCGCGCGCGATCGTCCCGGCGAGGCAGTCGCAAGTGACGAGCCGCCCGCGCTGCGCGACGAGCCGTTCCGGCGTCGCGCCGAGAAATGCCGCGCCGCCCTCATCGAAGCGGAAACAGAATCGAAACCCGTGCGGCGAACGCGCATCGATCACGCGCGCGATGCTCCACGGATCGCAGGGCGCTGCCGCGTCGAGGTCGATATCTTGCGACAGGACGACCTTGCGGACCTTCCCCGACGCGATCTCGCGAAGGGCATCCCGTACGCCCGCGATCCACGCCTCTTTCCGCTGTGCCGAGACCCGCGGCTCGAGCCGAACCCGAGCGTCGCGCGCGCCCGCCACGCGCGACGGGCAAGCGATCCGCCCGATCTCGCGGATCATCTCGAGCGCCTCCGGTTCCGCCATGCCGATCACGATCATGTCTGCGCGCGTATCGCCGGCCGCCTGCCGCAACAGGACCCGCGGCAGGACGAATCGGGCGGCCCCGCCGTCCGGCCAATCGCCGGTCCGCGCATCCCGCGGATCGAACGCGAAGCCGCCGACATAGCGCATGAGGCCGGAGGCCCGCATCTCCACCAACCTTGCGCGGACCCCCGCGATCGCCTCGACGACCGCGTCGAAGCCGGCGCCGGCCTCCACGCTCACGCCGTCCGCCTCGCCGAGCGCGAGCCAGCGCTCGCCCGCGGCGCGCGAGTCCGACCACGCGATCTGCGGGAACCTCAGATGCGGCAGCGTCGCCCGCACGCGGTCCGGCAGCCCGTACAGATCGTCGCACTCGATCGCCCCCGTGATGTGGCGGACGATCGACTGCGGGTCGGTCGTGGTGATCGGCATCGGCACTCCTTGGCGGCCCTCCGCGTAAGCCTTTCCAAGTTATCGGATTTGTGGGGGAAGGTAAACGCCGCGCGCCGCGCCTGCGCGCGCCCCGTCCGGAGCCCGCGAAAGCCCCGGCGATCGTCCGGCATTCGCCCCCGTGATCGCACCCTCGCGGTTGCGTGCACGATTCGTTAGGCTCCCCGGAGGGAAAGGAGGAGAAATGGTGAAAGCGAATCGAGCCGTATGCGCCAGGATCATCCTCGGGATCACGGCGATCGTACTGATCGGCTGCGCCACGGTCCCGATCACGGGCCGGAAGCAGCTCAACCTGATCCCCGAGAGCCAGGAGATGACCCTCGGAGCGCAGGCGTACCAACAGGTTTTGGACAGCAGCCAGGTCGTGACGTCGGGCCCGCAAGCCGACATGGTCCGCCGCGTCGGCGAGAGGATCGCGGCCGTGGCGAACCGGCCCGACTTCCAGTGGGAGTACAAGCTCATCAAGGCCGACGACATCGTCAACGCCTTCTGCCTCCCCGGCGGGAAGATCGTCGTCTACACGGGGATCCTGCCGGTCACGCAAAACGAAGCCGGACTCGCGACCGTCGTGGGGCACGAGACCGGCCACGCGATCGCCCGCCACGGCGGCGAGCGGATGACGGATCAGCTCGCGTTCCAGGTCGGCGGTCAGGCGCTGTCCGTTCTCTTGTCGGACAAGAGTCCGGCGACCAGGAACATCGTTCTCGCGGCGTACGGCGCGGGCGGGCAAGTCGGCGTCCTGCTTCCATTCAGCCGATCGCAGGAGAGCGAGGCGGACCACATCGGACTCGTCCTGATGGCGCGCGCCGGCTACGACCCTCACGCCGCAGTCGAATTCTGGCAGAGGATGGAGCAGATGTCGGGGCAAGCGCCGCCGGAGTTCCTGAGCACGCACCCGAGCCACGGCCGTCGCGTCGAGGACATCGACAAGTGGATGCCGGAAGCGGTGCAGGCGTACCAAGCCGCGCCAAACAAGAGGTAGGATTCTCGCCCAATCGCAGTTTGGGGTGGGGACCTGTGAGATCGACATTGAGGCCCAAGCACCGATTGCTTGAGTTCTCATGCGAAGCGCCGATGTTATCCACGTGGAAGATCATGCCGTAAGACCGGCTCCCCGAAGCGTCTGGCTCATCTCCGAGAGCGACGAGGTGGCGACCCTTCTCACGTCCGCCGCCGCGTCGCTCGAGATCCCGTTCCGCCGAATCGAAGTCGCCGACATGAACAACGTGCTTCGAGGAAACGGCTATCTTCTACTCGATCTGGATCCAGAACCGGAAACGGCATGCGACATCATCCGAATGGTCCCGCGCGGCCCGCGGCCTGCGCTGCAGGTGTGGGCCTTCGGCGCGCAAATCGATTCGCGTCGCTTGATCGCGGCGCGCGAGGCGGGAGCGGACCGGGTCCTCAGCCTCTCGCGGCTCCTCACGGGTCTTGAAGATCTTCTTCGCGAGGTCGTTGCGTCCGGGTCTTAACAAACTTGTTGACCCGTGGCTGGGCTCTATGCGAGCTTCCGTCCTGCGCTGGCTTATCGATACGTTTTCCGGATTCGGCCGTGGTTTTGTGACATGGCGAATAGATGCGCCGACTCGACCTGACACACCTCTTTGAGGGGCATAGAGGATGGACGTAGGACCGGGTAAGGGCTGGCAGACCGTTCACGACATCATCGAGAGCAATTCCAGCTTTCTGCTGACCTCACATGTGTTCCCCGAGGGGGACTCGATCGGATCCGAGATCGCGCTCGCCCTCTATCTACGGGATCGCGGAAAAGAAGTGCACATTCTGAATCCCACGAAACCACGCGACTGCTACCGGTCGCTCCTCGATCTGTTTCCCGTACACCATCTGGGCGAGAACGGCCACCCGCCGATCCCATCGGATGTCGACATCATCTTCGCCCTCGATGTCAGCCACTGGGACTACCTGGGGCCGCTCGGTGAGCAGGTCCGCGCCGCCAATCTGCCGATGGTCGCGATCGATCACCATCACCCGGACAACGACTTCGCCGACCTCCTCCTGATCGACCCGACCGCGGGGAGTACCGGCGAGATGATCTACCAGTACCTCCGCTGGGCGGGGGCGCGGATCTCGCCGCAGATCGCCGAGGCGATCTACACGAGCTTGATGTTCGACACCGGGGGCTTGCGGCTCCCGCACACAACGAACCGCTCCGTGATGGTCGCGGCCGACCTCCTTCGCCTGGGCGCGGACCACGCGACGGTCGCCCGCACGCTTTTCCAGGGCGAGAGCTTCCAGCGCATGGCCCTGTACCGCCGCGCCCTCGAGGTGCTCCGCAAAGAGCGGGGCGGGAGCATCGCCTACGCCTCGCTGTCGAATGAGGTGTTCGCCGAGACGGATACGGTCCTCCAGGACGGGGACGGGATCCTCGACAACCTTCTATCCATCCGCGAAATCGAGATATGCGCTTTGTTCCGAGAAGCGCGGGAGATCGGGGTGCGCGTCACGTTCCGGTCGAAGGGACGCTTCGACGTCGGCGAGATCGCGACCCAGCTCGGCGGGGGAGGGCGTCCGACCGCCGCCGGGGTCTTCCTCCCGGTGACCATGGCGGAGGCGGAAGAGATCGTCCTGCCCATGATGCGGGGCCTCTTCGAAGTCGCGCCTCCGATGTTTGCCCGTAGGGGGCAGTTTCACGATTAGCTCCAGGTGATAAAAGTCGATGGTCAGTCGCCCGCCGCGCGAATCCGCGCGGCGGTTCGCGTATGCTGTGGGAAACAATCCAGGGCCTGACAGAACGGGCCGAGGGGAGGGTTGATTTGGAGGAGCTCATCCGTTCCTTGCTTCTCGAGCTCGGGGAGGATCCCGAGAGGGAAGGGCTCGTGAAGACCCCCAAGCGGGTTGCCGATGCGTATCGATTCCTGACGAGCGGCTACTCCAAGAACGCGCAGGACGTCCTGAACGGCGCGGTCTTCGATGAGCCGTACGACGAGATGGTGATCGTCAAGGAGATCGACTTCTACTCGCTCTGCGAGCACCACATGCTGCCGTTCTGGGGACGGGCGCACATCGCGTATATCCCGGACGGGAAGATCATCGGACTTTCGAAGCTGCCGCGGATCGTCGAGGTCTTCGCGCGCCGGCTCCAGGTCCAGGAGAGGTTGACCCAGCAGGTCGCCGACTGCATCGAGAATGCGCTCCAGCCCAAGGGGGTTGGGGTCGTAATCGAGGCGTTCCACCTTTGCATCGCGATGCGCGGGGTCGAGAAGCAGAACGCGTTCGCCACCACGAGCGCGATGCGCGGGGTGTTCCAGGAGGACCGAGGGACCCGCAGCGAGTTCATGAACTTGATCGGGCACCACACACTGAGGTAGAGGGGGCGATGGACTCAAGGGGGAAGAAGCAGCGGATCGCGTGGATCACGGGCGCCTCGTCGGGGATCGGTCTCGAGACGGCGCGCGAGCTCGCGGCGAGCGGTGGATGGCGCTTGGGGCTCGGCGCGCGGCGCTTCGAGAAGTTGCGCGAGGTCGTGAACGATCTGCCGGGGAGCGGGGGCCCGCATGCCTGCGCCCGTCTTGACGTCTGCGACGCGGTCTCGGTGCGCGCGTGGGCGGACGCGCTTCGCGAGCGTCTCGGCGGGGAGCCCGACCTCGTCGTCCACTGCGCCGGCTGGGGCGTCTTCCGCAAGATCGTGGACACGACCGAAGAGGAGTGGGACCGCACGATCTCCACGAACGTGAAAGGACTGTTCCTCGTGACGCGCGAGGTCCTGCCCGCGATGCTGGGACGCGGGTCGGGGCATTTCGTGAACGTCTTGTCCGTGACCGCGAAGGTCGCCTTCCCGAAGAACAGCGCCTACTGTGCGTCGAAGTACGGCGCGCTCGGGTTCACGGAGGCGCTGCGCGCCGAAACCCGTCGCCACGGAATCCGCGTCACGGCGGTCTTTCCCGGCGCGACCGACACACCCTTTTGGGATCGCCTCGAGGGCGAATGGGACCGCACGAAGATGATGCCTGCCGCCGCGGTCGCGCGCGCGATCCGCGAGGCGGCCGAAGCCGGCCCGAACGCGATGGTCGAGGAGATCCACATCGGCCCGCAGCAAGGGAACCTGTAGGGCGGTTGTCGTTCCGCAAGCCAGGTTCCACTCCACCTTGCGCATGAAGCTAGACACCTTGTATAATCTCTTATCGCTCGATGGCAGAGATGGTTGCCCCTGGTGAGCGCCCGGGGAGAATAGAAGGACGACTCCGCCGGGCGGTCTCTCGATCGATCAAAGGTGACTCGTGATCGCTCGCCTCGCCCTCCTCGCTGGCGCTGTGAGCCTGGTCCTCGCATCGGTACCGGCCCGCCCTGCGGCCGCCCAGATGATGCCCCCCGTCGTCTCGATCACGACTCGACCCGCGGCGCCCGAGAACACGTGCGGCAACGCCCCTCCGTCCTGCAATGGCGCGGGATGGGACGCGAACCTCGGCCCGCACGAATTCGATATCGGGAAGGCCGGATGGGTGGGCGCCATGGACTACGAAGAGATGCAGTTCTCTCTCTACTGGCCGTCCACATGGAACCTGATCTCCTGGGAACTCTGCTACGGCTCGATCCTGTCCGGTAACCCGGCTCAGCGCGGGTCCCCGTTGCACTTCGACGTGGGGTGCGCGGAGGTCGATCGGCCCTTCCTCCGGATGATCTTCGACTGCACGACCCCGGGGGGCTTCGGCGCGTCCAACGGCAGGGGCCTCATGTGCGGGTCGACGAACGATTGGTGGGATGATCCCATCACGCAGCACGTCGACATCGGAGATTTCTGCGGGATGATGGCGGACGGGCCCTGCGAGGTCTGCCCGCATTGGTACGCCGGAGAATTCACGCCACACCAGATCGATTACACGCTGCCGGAGGGGTGGGTCTACGCTGACTCTCTGCGGGTGAGCGGCGACAGGAGCGGCGTCTGCGGCGGTCTGCCGGAATGCGGCCAGGAGGGTTACGGATACTGCCTTGCCGGACTCGAGCCGGACGTGCCCTGGCTGAGAACTTACGTCGACTGGGGGCAGCACGACCCCTATCCCTTCCGGCTCGTCATCGACACCCGCGGACTGGATCCCGGGATTTACTCGGGAAGGGTGTACGCAAACGGGGGCTGCGCCGCCTGTGCGCGGAACTGCATGCCGGTGAGTCTCCGGGTACTCGCGCTTGCCGATGCCGCGAACTCGGACGATGCTCGAGATGCCCGGGTCCTGCTCGGCCCGCCGACGCCGAATCCCGGGGAGACGGGCGACCCGATCCGGTTCAGCATCCATGCCGCGAGCCCTACGTCCGCGCGTGTGGAGGTCTTCGACGTCGCGGGGCGCCGCGTGGCGACGGTCGTCGATCGCGAGATTGCCGCCGGCACCCGCTCGACCTCGTGGAAGCCGATTGGCGCGACAGGTGAACCGCTTGCGAGAGGGGTCTACTACTTGCGCCTCTCGGCTGCCGGAATGACGCAGTCGAGGATGTTCATCCTGGCGAGGTGATCGTCGGAGCGACGATGGCGGCGACCCGCCCGGCTCGCCGACTGCCGATGCGACGCGTGAGGAGAGCCGCTTAATCGGTGCCTATGCGACCACAAGAGGCGAGGAGATCAGCTTACTCGGTGCAACTGCGACCGCAGTGCTTGAAGAGATCCGCTTACTCTCCGCAGGTGCGACCAAAGCGCGTGAGTCGAACCGCTTATTGGGTCCGGCCGCGAGGGCAACGCGTGAGCGGATCTACTTAACGGGTCCGGCCGCGACCACAATGCTTGAGCGGATCGACTCACTAGGTCCGGCCGCGACCGCAACGCTTGAGCGGATCGACTCACTGGGTCCGGCCGTGACCGCAACGCGTGAGCGGATCTACTTAACGGGTCCGGCCGCGACCGCAACGCTTGAGCGGATCGACTCACCGGGTCCGGCCGCGACCGCAACGCGTGAGCGGATCTACTTAACGGGTCCGACCGTGACCGCAACGCTTGAGCGGATCGACTCACCGGGTCCGACCGTGACCGCAACGCTTAAGCGGATTGACTCACCGGGTCCGACCGTGACCGCAACGCCCAAGTAGATTCACTTACCCAGTGCAACCGCGGTCAGAGCGCATGAGCGGAACCATTGACTCGCCCTGAGCGCGAGCGGAACCGGTAAGTGATTTCACCATATCGGGTTGGCCCGTCCGAACGGCCGGTATCGGAATCCACTATACCCCACGGATCTCGCGCCTGGGAATCTCGCACTCGTCCCGGATTGCGAGCGAAGCCCGCGACGGGAGATCGCATGTCGATTCTGACGGTGATCCTTGCCCGGCAGCGAATCCACCGACTCGGCCATGCGCACAAGCGGAGGGCATGAGTGAATTCACGACACGCCTCCGATTGCGATCGCATCCCGCTGGTGGATTCCCCACCGCGCGCGCCGTCCGCTAGACCTCCTGGAAGAAGAACCTCTTCAGGCACTGAATCCGCTGGTTGTAGTCGTCGGGGTACAGGAACCACGACGCGATCGCGACGCTGCTCAAGAGCGAGTTGCCGTCCTGCGGCGTGAACGAGAAGCCGATGACCTCGCTCCCTCCGTCCGCGTCGCGCACCTGAAGCGTCGGCACGACGATGACGGTCTGGCTGAGGATCCGTCCGTAGTGCCCGTGCTCGCGCCCGAACGAGAAGATCTGGTTGGCGGACTTCTTCTCGGTCAGCGCGAGCCGATCGTTGTCGCGCAGCCGCTGCATCACCTGGTTCAGCGTGACCTTCTCGCGCATCTTGATGTTGAACCACAGGCAGTGCATGTACTGCGTCGGGATCTTGATCGCCGACGAGAAGATGTTCAGCTTGTAGCCGAGCGTCTCGAACAGGTGGTACGCGTCGCGCGCGTGGTGCGTCCCGAACTGGGGATCGTCATGCTTGCCGACCTTCGGCGCCGGGATGAAGTCCTCGTCCTGGCTGATGTCGCTCGCGCGGCGCATCAGGACGAACTTCCCCTCGACCAGGTTCGACGGATCCCGGCCGCCGAGCGCGAGCGTGTCGAGCAGAACCGCGACGTTGTGCGTGTTGCAGCTCACTACCTGGATGAACTTGTCCTTCCCGGACTCGAGGATCCGGTCGTTGATCCCGCGCGCATACATCTTGCCGAAGCCGAATTCGCTTCCCTGCGCGATGAACCCCAAGGTTGTCTCCTTGTGCTTGTCGTAGTACTGCGCCTTGTTCGCGTGACCCACGCCGGACGGGGTGCAGTCGATGACGACCGCCGCCCGGCGAATCGCCTCCTCCGCTTCCCACGTCACCTTCAGGCCCTGATCCTCGAACTTCGGGATCGCGTCCTTGTCCGTGCACAAGAGCGCGCCGCGCTCGAGCAGATCGCGGACCTTGGCCCGTTCCGTCGTCAGCGGCGTTCTCTTGTGGAAGCTCACCGTCTCGATCCCGAGTTGCGAGCGGAAATCGCAGAGCAGCCCGATCAGCGGCTCTCCGATCGTTCCGGTCCCCACCACGTGCACGTGCTTGGATGTGCTCATCGGTCTTCTTCCCGTGCGCCTTCGAGCGCTTTGGTTGGGCAATCGATTGTTCGCGCGCCGCGCCGGTCCCGCGGGAAATCCTCTCGCGGGACCAGTCGGGTTCATCTCCGTGCGGCCAGCATAGGAAAGGGCCTCGGATGTGTCAACGCGGCGGCGGATATCCGCCGCGTGATAACGTGTCGCGTGGATCGGGAGAAACTCGACGATGAAGCGTGATAGGTTTCACTTGTGAAGGTGTCCGCATACAGGGGCGGAATCGCCCCGGCCCTGGCCCTTTTGGGGCCGCTCCTCGTTTACTTCGTGACCGTCTCCCAGGACTTGGGATCGATCGACTCGGGGGAGCTCGCCGCCGCCTGCGCCGGGCTCGGTATTGCCCATCCGACCGGATATCCACTCTACACGATGCTCGGACGCCTTGCCTTCCTCCTGATCCCGGCCGCGCCGGCGATCGCGCGCCTGAACGTCCTCTCCTCGAGCTTCGGGGCGCTCTCGGCGCTGTCCGCGTTCTACCTCTTTCGTGGGATTGCGAGGCGGACGCGTCCCGACGCGCCGGCCGCGAGCGCCGATCTGCTCGCCCTCGGGGCGGCATGGCTGTGGGCGATCCACCCGGCACTCTGGTCGCAGGCAACCGGGAACGAGGTTCATGCGCTCCAGGCCGCTCTGATCCCTGCGCTCCTCGCGCTAGCGCAGTCGGACGGGGTTCGCCGCGGCGACCTGCGCGTCCCCCTCCTCTCGATGTACGCCGTCGGACTCGCCTTCACGAACCACATGAGCGTGGTCTATCTCGCGCCCGGGCTGATCGCCGGCGTCCTGCTCGATCCCGGATCGCGCGCGATTCTGCGCCGGCCACGAACGCTCGCCCTGTTCTGCGGCGCGGCGGCGGTTCCGCTCACGCTGTACCTCTACCTGCCGATCCGCGCCGCGCACGGCCCGATCCAGGACTGGGGGAATCCGACGAGCCTTGCGCGGTTCATCCGCCACGTCGGCGGCGCGCAATACCGCGTGTGGATGTTCACCTCGAGCGGCGCCTTCCAGGCGAACCTTGCCGCCTTCGCGCATGAGGTGACGCACCCGCCCAGCTGGATCGTTCTCGCCGCCGCGCTCTTCGGGGCCGTGCGCCTCGCGCGCCGGGATCGCCCGACCTTCGCGCGCCTCGTCCTCGGGTTCATCGTCGGGACGATCTGGGCATCCGGCTACAGCATCCCCGACCTCGAGCCGTACTTCCTAATCCCGCGGATCTGTCTCGCCGGGCTCGCATTCGCGGGCGTGACGGCCGCGCTCCCGGGGCGCACGGGCGCGCGCTCGGCGACACAAGCCGCTCGCTTCCCCGCGCGCTGGCGCGCCGGTCTCGTCGCGCTCCCGCTCGCGGCGGCCGTCGTCCTCGCAGGGGTCCGCTGGCATTCGCAGTCCCGCGCGGGGGATCATTTCATCCGCCTCTACGCGGGCAGCGTCTTGGACGCGCTCCCGCCCCACGCGATCCTGATCTCGCGCCACTGGGACATCGTCGTTTCGCCGTGCCTGTACCTGCAGCAGGTCGAGAACCGCCGTCGGGACGTCACGATCGTCGACACCGAGCTGCTGCGCAGGATCTGGTACTTCGACGTGCTCCGCCGCGCCGATCCGACGCTGCTCGCGCCGATCGAGGATCGCGTCAGCGCGTTCCTCGGGGATCTGCGGCTCTTCGAAGCGGGTCGCCCGTACGATCCGCAAAGCATCGAGGAACACTACCGCGCGGTGATCGCCGGGATCTTCGAGGCGCATCACGCCGCGCGCCCGGTCTTCGCGACGCCGGACGCCGAGCAGACCTTCTATCCGGGTCGGGCCGGCATTCCCGAGGCGCTCTTCGTCCGCATCGTCGACGACCCTTCGAAGGCGCCGCCCGCATCCCCCGTCGATCCCTCCGTCTGGATCGCCCATCTGCGGTACGTCGACGAGTCCGTGCGCCGAGACGCATGGGCGTTCCCGATCGAGATGGGCCGCTCGCGGATCCGGTTTCTCCATGACTTTGGACGCGAGGAAGAGGCGCGCGCCTGGCAGGACGCGGTCAACCGCCTCCAGGCGGTCACGCTTCCTGCGGACACGGACCCCTACCCGAAGGAACGGCAGTGACAGACGTCGCCCCCGGCGCATATCATCTTCTCGCACTGCCGATGCGACTCGGCGCGGACGATGCTTCGCCCGCCGGCGCCCTGATTCGACGCGAGGGGCCCGCGCCCCGGGAGGAGACGCATGGACTCGTTGAAGACGCCCTTCCGCGCCGCCCGACTCATTGGGTTCTTCGTGGGGATCCTCGCCCTGGTTGGATGCGGCGACAAGTCCACGAACCCGAACAACGACACGGGCCCGAAGACTCCGATCACCTATCCGCTCGCGATCGGAAACCGGTGGACCTACTCGGTGCAGATGGTTCAGGGCGGAACGCAGGACACCCTCAGCAGGTATGACGAGATCCTTCGCACGGAATCGATCGGGGGGGAGACCTACTACACGATCAAAGTGTCCTTCTCGAATCTGTCGCCTGCGGATTCAACGTTTATCCGTCAAACCGGCCAGGAGTTGCACCTGATCTACGCCCCGTCGATCCCCGTCCAGGGGGACGAGGCGGCATGGATCATGCGCAGGATACGCAGTAACCCCTGGAAGGTCGCCGACTTCACCGGCGCGACGGGGCGGATCTACCAGTACGGCCCCGTGGACACGACGTTCGTGACGGGCGTCACGGCCGAGCTCACGTTCGTCACGACGAATCTCGGGAGGACCAGCGTCACCACTCCAAGCGGCGCGTACGCCGATGTGTACAAGGGGCGAGTCACCGTTCTCACGACGTTTCAGTTCGAGACGGTCATGGTGGGCCAGTTGACCGTGACCGACGATCTCTACATCAAGGACGCGGTCGGGCTCGTGCAGGAGGTCCAGGAGACCCGCGTACAGGCGACCGGTCAGCAGGATCAGGTCGAGACGGTCACGAGTCTGCTGCGCTCGACTCATTTCTAGGAGAGATCTGCACAACGACCCCGCGCGGCGTGAACTGCCCGCGACAAACAGAAGGGGCCCGGCGCAACCGCCGGGCCCCGTTCATTCGACCCTCGGGCCGTGCGCCCGTCGAGATCAGGATCCGAAGAAGAAGGTCGTCTCGCGCCTCTGCTGCTCGCCGGTCTGCTTTTCGGGCTCCTCGTACAGCACCTTCGAGAGCCCCTTCTCGATCCGACGCATCGCAAGCATCGTGACCTTCTCGGTCATCGGCGCGCCGCGGTGCCGGAAGAGGTCATTCAGCCTCTCCGCTTCTTTCGCGGCGGCAACGACCATCTCGTACTTCGAGCGGATCCCCTCGGGGAGCTTTCGCCCGGGTCTCAATAAATCGGCCATCCACATCCTCCTAGGATTTCGGTACGCGCAATGCCAAGAAGATACTGGCCTCTTCTCGGCGAACCTTCAAGAGAATCGTCTTCCCAGCCGGGACTTTCTCGATCTGATTGCTGAAATCCGATACGGTTGCGACATCCTCGCGTCCGGCCTGCGTGATGATGTCCCCGCCCTTCAGGCCGGCGTCGTCGGCCGCCGAACCGGGCTCAACGCCTGTGATCAGAATGCCTTGGACGTCCGCTCCGAGCTGGAACTGCTGGCGCATCGCCCGATCGATCGTGTGGAGCTTCAGGCCGATGGAATCCAGGTTGTTTCCGCTCTCGGGGGTATCTGGGCCGCCGGGCCCGTTCTGGGTCAAGTTGTCCGGCAGCTCGCCCAGCTTCACGGTGACGCTCTTCCGAGAGCCGCCGCGGATCACGGTCAGGTCGACATCCGTGCCGGGGTTCATCTCGCCGACCCTGAGCCGGAGATCGTCGCGGTCGCGGAGCGACTTGCGGTTCAGCTCGACGATCAGGTCGCCGACCTGCATCCCCGCGTCCTCGGCCGGCCCGCCCTTCGTGACGCCGTTGACCAGGGCGCCCTCCGGATGGTCGAGGCCGTAGTTGTCGGCGATCCCCTGATCGACGTTCTGGATCGTCACGCCGATGTAGCCGCGCACGACCTTGCCGTTTCGGATCAGGCTCTCCATCACCTTGCTTGCCATGTTGATCGGAATCGCGAAGCCGACGCCCATGTAGCCGCCGGTCCGGGTCGCAATCGCCGTGTTGATGCCGACGAGCTCCCCGTCGAGATTGACGAGCGCGCCGCCGGAGTTGCCCGGGTTGATCGCCGCATCGGTCTGGATGAAGTCCTCGTAGTCCGCGAGGCCGACGCTGCTGCGCCCCTTGGCGCTCACGATCCCCGCCGTGACCGTCTGGTTCAGCTCGAACGGGTTGCCGATCGCGAGCACCGACTCACCGACGTCGAGCTGGTCCGAGTCCCCGAGCTTCGCCGCGGGGAGACCCTTCGCCTCGATCTGGAGAACCGCGATGTCGCTGTGCGTGTCGCGACCCAGGACCTTCGCATCGAAGCTCCGGCCGTCCGCGAGCGTGACCTTCACCTTGTCGGCGCCCTGGACGACGTGATTGTTCGTGAGGACCTTGCCGTCCGGATCGATGATCACGCCCGAGCCCATGCCGCGCATCGGGGTCCTGTCCGGCTGGTTCGGGAAGAACTGGTGGAAGAAATCGTCGGGGAACGTCCCGCCGAAAGGGTTGCCCCCCTGGTTGCTCGCAACCATTCGCTCGCTATAGATGGCGACGATGGAGGGAGAGACTTCGCGCGCGATGGTCGCATAGGCCTTGCTGACCTGCCTCGCGACGTCGATCGCGTTCCTCTCGTCGGCCGTCCGCTCCGGCGCCAGCTTCTCCGCGCGCGCCGCGGCATCGGACAGGCTGAAGGTCGCCGTCAGGCTGGGGTGCTGTCCCCATTGGAACTGGAATTCGAACGGGCGCGCGAGCCACGTCAGGCCCGCCCCGATTGCAAGCGATAGGCTCAACAGCCAGATCCATCGCTTCATCTGGTATTGCCTCCTTCCACCTTTTATGGAGATGTTTCTGGAACCTGGTTGGCATCCTTGGTCAGGATCGATAACCCGACTGCCCGGCAAATGTTCCGGGCATGACCCCGCCTCGCGGGTTCAGGGAGGAGCTTGACACTTAATGGTGTCCCCGTGAAGGGGTGGGGATCCGACCGCGTGCGGGTCGCGGTGGCCGTCATCGTCGAGGACGGGACGATCCTGATCGCCCACCGGTTCCCGCATCCGGAACTCCCGGATCTGTGGGAGTTTCCCGGCGGCAAGATCGAGCCCGACGAGACCCCGGAGGCGTGCGCGGTCCGCGAGGCGAACGAGGAGCTGGGGATCGAGATCGAGATCCTCGGGCTCCTCCTCGAGCGCCCGTACGACTACGCCGACCGGAAAGTGGACCTTTGGTTCTTCGTGGCGCGGCGAATCGGGGGCGAACCGACGGCGCGGGGTTGCCAGGAGTGGCGGTGGGTCCGGCCCCCGGACTTGCGCGCGTATCCTCTTCCCGACGCGAACGCGCCGGTCCTCGACGCGTTGCGCGCGGGGGGATGGATCGAGCGGTAGGCGGGTGTACCATCGTGCGGACGTGTTGCGCGTAACCGAAATCTTCCACAGCATCCAGGGGGAATCGACCCGGGCGGGTCTCCCGTGCGTGTTCGTGCGGCTGACCGGCTGTCCGATGCGCTGCGTCTGGTGCGACACGGAGTACGCCTTCGAGGGCGGCCGGAGCCTCGACGTCGATGCGGTGCTCGATCAAGTCCGCCGGTTCCCGTGCGATCTCGTCGAGGTCACGGGGGGCGAGCCCCTGGCCCAGAAGGATTGCGCCCTACTGATCACGCGCCTGTGCGATCTGGGGCGCACGGTCCTCGTCGAGACGGGCGGCGGCGTGCCGATCGACGCGGTCGATCCGCGCGCGGTCCTGATCTACGACGTGAAGTGCCCGGACAGCGGCGAGCTGGCCGCGAACGTCTGGGCGAACCTCGATCGGCTGAAGGCGGGGATCGATGAGATCAAGTTCGTCCTCGCGTCGCGTCGCGATTACGAGTGGGCGTTGCAGATCGTCCGCGAGCGCGGACTTGCCGCGCGGCACACGGTCCTCTTCTCGCCCGTGGTTCATGCGGTCGCGCCGCGGGATCTCGCCGCGTGGATCCTGGATGACGCCACGCCGGTGCGGCTGCAGCTCCAGCTCCACAAGATCGTGTGGGGCGCGGACGCGAGAGGGGTGTAAGTGAATCGGCCCGATTCCGACCTGGAGGGAGTGCACGTGCCCGGACGTGGGGTGATCCTGTTGAGCGGGGGGCTCGATTCGGCGGTGACCCTCGAGACCGCGCGCAAGGAATGCGGTGAGATCTACGCGCTGACGGTGCGATACGGGCAGCGCCACGCGCTCGAGATCGAGTGCGCGCGGGCGATCGCCCGCGGCGCCGGCGTCCGGGAGCACCGGATCCTCGATTGTGATCTCGCCTCGTGGGGAGGCTCGGCTCTGACCGGCGCCGCCCCGGTGCCGAAGGATCGCGAAAGCGGGGGCGATTCGGATATCCCGCCGACCTACGTCCCCGCGCGCAACACGATCCTTCTGTCGCTTGCCCTGGCGTGGGCGGAGGTCCTCGAGGCCGAGGCGATCTACATCGGCGTCCACGCGCAGGATGCGAGCGGGTACCCGGACACGCGCCCCGCGTACATCGAATCGTTTGCGCGCATGGCCGCGCTCGCGACGCGCGCGGGTCTCGAAAGCCGCGGTCCCGCGATCCGCGCGCCGCTTCTCGATCTGTCGAAGGCGGGCGTGATCCGGCTCGGGCGATCCCTGGGCGTCGACTTCTCGAAGACGTCGAGTTGCTACGATCCGCTCGCCTCGGGCGCGCCGTGCGGGCGCTGCGACGCGTGCCGGCTGCGGCGGAAGGGATTCGAGGAGGTCGGCATCTCCGATCCGCGGCGGGAAGATCGATCGAGCGGGCCTGTGCCGGAGCGGACATGATCCGCATCGAGGCGTGCGAGACGGGGTTCCTCGAACTCTCGCTTCGTTCGACCTTCCGAACGCACTGGAAGACGATCCGCAATCACAAGACCGTGATCGTGCGACTGCGCGCGGGCAACGTGTGGGGCGAAGGCGAGGCGTACACGCTCGAACCCGAAGCGGTGCTCGCCGCACTTGCCGCGACGGATCTCATCGGGCGTGATGCGTGGGACGTCGAGCCGATTCTCGCGGGGATCTCAGACCACGCGGCGTGCTCGGCGGTCGACCTGGCCCTCCACGATCTGCTGGGTCGCGTGGCCGGGCTGCCGGCGTGGCGGCTCCTCGGGCTCCCGCCGGCGGAGCGGACGAGCTGCTTCTCGATCGGGATCGCCGAGCGCGAGGAGATGCTGGCGGTCGCCCGGGCGCGGATCGAAGAGGGCTATCCCATTCTCAAGATCAAGCTGACCACGACGGTCGATCCCGCGATCATCCACGAGATCCGCGCGATCGGAGGGGAGGGTCTTCACATCTGGGTCGACGCGAATCAAGCGTTCGATCCGGAGGAGGCGGTCGCCCTGGCGCGCGCGATCGCGCCGGCGCGCGTCGAGATCTTCGAGCAGCCCCTCCCGGTCGGGATGCTCGACGCCTACGCGCGGATCCGCCCGAGGATCGAGATTCCGATCTTCCTGGATGAGGAGATCCGCGGCGCGGGGGACGTCGCGCGGGCCGCGAGGGCGGGCGGGGTCGACGGGATCAACGTGAAGCTCGCGAAGATGGGGGGGCTGCGCGAGGCCCTGCGCGCGATCCACGTCGCGCGCGCGCACGGGATGAGCGTCCTGCTCGGGTGCTTCTTCGAATCGTCCCTCGGGATCGCGGGGAGCGCGCAGCTCCTCGGCCTTGTCGATCACGTCGATCTCGATTCTCCGCTCCATGTGGAGAACGATCCGTACCGAGGCCTTGAGCTCCGAAAGGGCGCGATCCGTCCGCCGGAGGGACCGGGTTTGGGAGTCGAACGTGGATGATCTACTTGTACAGGTTCTTGATGACGCCCCAGGTCAAGGCCTTGCTGTTGGCCGCGTCGCGCAAGGCTTGCTCGACGGCGGTCTTGACCTCGGACTCGTTGTAGGACCCGATCCCAGTGCCGGGCGATACGTACTTGACGACGCCGAACGCATCCACGAGAACCAGGGTTTCAGTCTGCATCCCGTAATCGCTGAGCGTCGACCTGCCGTCCTTCAGGAGGGGGAAGTCGGCCCCCGACTGTGAACCGAATCTCGTGATGCCGGGGGCATCGCAGCTGCCCACGTCGATGCCGAGGACGATGAGCCCCTGCGAGTCGTAACGCGACTCGATGTCACCCTGCACGCGCTGGGCCAGCGCCGTGGATCCGTTGCAGTCGAAGAAAAAGATCAGGACCGGGTGCGACGCCTCGGCGCTCAGCATGTGATAACCGCCGTCGATGTCGACGAGCATGAAGTTCGGGGCAATGTCGTTGACGTTGATCGCCACGGCCGGGCCGCCGGCCAGGAAGACCAGAATCAGCGCAGCTAGGGTCGTCCATGCCAACTGCTTGGAGCGTTGATGCTTCACAGCCCCCTCCTTACAGGGTTTCAACCCGAGCGCGCGATCCTGTCCGCTCATCCACAAGAATATCACGCAACCGGCGGGGCGACAAGAAGGTCAGGCGTGACGCCGTTTTGGGGGCCGATCGCCTGCGCTCCTGCGGAAGTCATGGCGGGACGGGTGGTCCCTTCCCGGGCTGACGGAACCCCGCTTCAGTACTCCGCCGGGCTGACCGATTCGTAGAGTGATGCAACACCATGTTGATGAGAACGACAGCACATGTTAACACCTTGCGTTGCAACATCTTTCCGCAGATCCGATCATCTGGGCTGGATCGGGCTGTTGTGAGATTCCACAAGCCGCCAGAATGCGAGCGATCCCGTCCCCGATCAAATTCACCCTAATTACTTGCGTTCGAACAATCTACAGAAGTACTCTCGGAATCGCGTGGATCGGCATGTTCTCTGCTTCACAAAGTGCTGTCCGATTCTACATCGGGCAGAGGAGTGGTGATGGAGTCGCTCTACAAGTGTGTATGGATGACGGCTGGGGTGCTGAACTTCCGGCTGTGTGATCGCGAGTATGACTGCGATCACTGCTTAGTCGACACCGCGCTTCGGGAGGGGAAGACCCCTCCGACGGCCTTTGCGGCCGAATCCGTGGAGCCGGTGGAGGTCGAGCAAGCGGCCGCCTTTCGGACTTCCCGCTACGGTTATTATCACCCGTGCCATCTCTGGGCGCGCGTCGGGAGCGCGGGGACGGTTCGCGTGGGGCTCGATGCGATCGCATCGCGGCTCCTCGGCTCCGTTCGCGAGATCCGGCTACCGCAGCCCGGAACGACCCTCCACCGCGGCCAGCATGCATGGACGTTCGTCAGTGAGATCGGTGAGGTCGAACTCCCCTCGCCGGTCACGGGAAAGGTCCTCTCTCGAAACGAGGACCTGGTCCTTCACCCCGAGACGCTCGAGGAGGAAGGACATCGCGAGGTCTCTCTCGCGCGCATCCGGCCGACCCGGCTGCGCGAGGACCTCGAGGCCCTTTCCTACGGACGCCGCGCATCGGACTGGCTTCGCAGAGAACTCGAGAAGATCCGCGGGCGCCTGCTCACCGCGCATGCCCTCTCGACCGGGAATCTTCCCGATGGGGGGAGCCTGACGCCGGCAGTGCTCGATCGGATCGATGTCACGCTAAGGCGCGCATTGGTCGAAGAGATCCTCCTCGAACCGGCGCGTCGTCAGAAAGGTAGGTAACGGCCATGGTCGCCCTGTTCGTCCTCGCAACAATCGTCCTTTTCCTCCTGGCGGACCTGATCGTAGTTCTCGCGCGGCGGCGCAAGGAAGCCGTGGCTGGAGCGCCCGCGGTGGAGACGGCCCCGACCCTGGTCCCTCACGGAATGCCGGCAGGGATGTTCCTGCATCCGTCGCACCTGTGGCTGACGATCGATCCGCGCGGCCGCGTGCGGATCGGTCTCGATGAGCTGGCGCAGCGGCTGCTCGGACCCCTCGAAGTGGTTCGTTTCCCGTCGATCGGTCGTCGCGTCGCGCGTGGCGAGACCCTCTTCTCGGTCCAGCTCGGGGACATGGAGCTGCCGATCTCGTCTCCCGTCTCCGGGGTGCTCGAGGCCACGCAGATACCGGCGGACGGCGACGCGGGAACAGATCCCGATCGGTGGCTCTGTGCGGTGCAACCGGACGACCTGAGCGCGGACATGCGTCCGCTCAAGATCGCCGCGGATGCGGCTGCATGGCTCGGCGTCGAGTTCGCGCGCCTGCGCGAGACGCTGCATGGGCTGCGTCTCGCCCCCGTCGCGACGCTTCCGGACGGTGGGGAGCCCGCCCATGGCTTGCTGAGAGTCCTGCAAGGGAAGGATCGCGACGTCGTGCTGCACGAGTTCCTGACGCGCGACGTCTGAGTCGTACTGAATCACGAGCACCCACCCGGCAGGCCGCACTGGTGGGGGGAGGTGCCGGTTCATGGCGAAGGGTTTGCTGGTCGACATCACGCGTTGCATCGGGTGTGGGGCTTGTAAGGATGCCTGTGTGGAGACGAACGGTCTCCCGAAGGAGGCGGATGACAGCCAGCTCTCCGACAAACGCTACACGGTGGTTCAGGAGAAGGCGGTGGCCAACGGGCAGACCCGAAACGTTCGCCGCCTGTGCATGCACTGCGAATCCCCGACCTGCGCATCGGTCTGTCCGGTCGGGGCGTTTCACAAGACGAAGGACGGACCGGTCCTCTACGACGCGGGCAAGTGCATCGGCTGCCGCTACTGCATGATGGCCTGTCCGTATGGCGTACCCCGCTACGAGTGGAAGTCGACGAACCCGCGGGTGCGCAAGTGCATCCTCTGCGCGCCGCGCCTGCGGGAAGGGAAACCGACGGCCTGCGCCGAGGCCTGCCCGGCCGAAGCGACGGTCTTCGGCGATCGCGATGAGCTGCTTGCCGAGGCGCATCGGCGGATCAAGGACAACCCGGGCCAGTACGTCCAGCAGATCTACGGGGAGATGGAGGGCGGAGGGACCTCCGTCCTGTTCCTGTCGGACGTCCCGTTCGCGGAGCTGGGATTCCCGGCGAATCTCCCGAATCACCCGATGGGGGAGTACACGGAGGCGGTTCTCTCGAAGCTGCCGAACGTCGTGATCGTCGGTGGGAGCCTCCTCTCGGGGCTCTACTGGATCATCAACCGGAGGATGACGCTGACCCGCGAACGGATCGCGGCGACGGAACCCGGCGCCCGGCCGGCGGGGGAGGGGCGGCAATGAAAGCTCCCCGGCTCACCTTCTGGCGCGGCGTGTTTCTCCTGGTCGTCGCGGCGGGTCTGTACAGCACGATCCTTCGCTTCGCCCGCGGGCTCGGGGCGGCGACGAACCTGAGCGACGCGTTTCCGTGGGGACTCTGGATCGGCTTCGATCTGCTCTGCGGGGTCGGTCTCGCGGCCGGCGGATTCACGATGGCGGCCGTGGTCCACATCTTCAACGTCGAGCGGTTCAAGCCGGTGATCCGGCCGGCGATCCTGACCGCCTTCCTCGGGTACCTCCTCGTGATCATGGCTCTCCTGATCGATCTCGGGCGGCCGTGGTTCATCTGGCACCCGATCATCATGTGGAACCACCACTCGGTGATGTTCGAGGTCGCGTGGTGCGTGATGCTGTATACGACCGTGCTGGCGGTCGAGTTCAGTCCGGTCGTGCTCGAGCGGCTCCGCTGGAAGAAGCCGCTGCAGTTGGTGCGCAAGGCGCTGCCTTTCTTCATCGTCGCCGGCGTGCTCCTCTCGACGCTGCACCAGTCCTCGCTCGGCTCGCTCTACTTGATCGTCCCGAACAAACTCCATCCGCTCTGGTGGTCGCCGATGCTCCCGATCCTGTTCTGGCTCAGCGCGCTTGCCGCCGGATGCTGCATGGTGATCCTCGAGTCGTTCTTGAGCCAGCAGGCGTTCCGGCATCCGTTGGGGAACGATGTCCGTGAGGGGCTCGCGAGCATGGCGCTCGTTCTGCTGATCCCCTACGCGCTGCTCAGGATCCTCGACCTCCTGCAGCGCGGGGTGATGTCGCTCGCATTCCTGCCCAACCTGGAGGGGAGGCTCTTCCTCCTCGAGATGGTGCTCGGGTCGATCCTGCCCATCGCTCTCCTGCTCAGCCAGCGCGTGCGCCGGTCGCCGCGCGGACAGGTGTCGGTGGCGATCATGGCGATCCTGGGATTCGTCCTGCACCGGCTGAACGTCAGCGTCACGGGGATGGAGGCGACGCTGCGGGCCGGCTATTTCCCGAGGTGGACCGAGGTGGCGGTCACGATGATGATCGTGGCGATTGGATTCGCGATCTTCGGACTCGCCGGTCGATTCCTGCCGGTGTTCGATCATGACCGGCCGGCGATGAGCCCCGTCCTCGTCGAGGTTGAAGGGGCAAGGGAGGTCGGGACAAAGACATAATGCGGATTCCGGCCCGAGGGCTTGCCTTCAGGCTCTCCCTCTATTTCGCCGCGGCGGTCGCGGTCTTTCTCGGACTGTTCGGGTACTGGGCAGTTCGAGAAAGCCGTTCCCATCTCGAGCAGACAGTCGTCGATTCGAGCGACCGGGTGAGCGACGTGATCCGTCGCAGCACGCGCTCCTTCATGCTCCGCAACGAGCGGCAGCCGACGTTCGAGATCATCCAGGCGATCGGCGAGCAGCCGGGGATGGATCGGATCCGCATCTATGACAAGGAAGGGCGGATCCGTTACTCCACCGCGCGCGAGGAGATCGATCACCGGGTCGACATGCGGGCGGAGGCCTGCATCAGCTGTCACCGCGGGGAAATCCCGTCTCCCGTGATCCATCGGGAACAGCGGTATCGGGTCTTCCGGGGCCCCGACGGCCACCGGACCCTCGGGATGATCACGCCGATCGACAACGAGCCGGCGTGCGCGAGCGCGCCGTGCCACGTGCATCCGCCGGAACAGAGCGTCCTCGGGGTGCTCGACGTGCAGATGTCCCTCGCGAAGGTCGACGAGGACCTGTCAGCGCTCACGCGGCAGCTCGGGCTGTCTGTGATCGCGGCGCTCCTTGGGCTGATCGTGATCTGCGCGATGATCCTGTACCGGTCGGTCCACCGGCCGGTGCGCCGGCTGATCCTGGGGACGCAGCGTGTCGGCGCCGGCGATCTGCAGGCGCGCATTCCGGGTGGAGCGCGCGATGAGCTGCGGGACCTGGCCGACTCATTCAACCACATGACCGATGAGCTCGCCGACGCGCGCGAGCAGGCGGACGCGTGGGCCCGCACCCTCGAGGAGCGCGTCGACGAGAAGACGCGGGCGCTCCAGAAGGTCCAGGAAGAGATCGTCCAGATGGAGCGGATGGCCTCGATGGGGAAGCTCGCCGCGATCGTCGCCCATGAGATCAACAATCCCCTGGCCGGGATCCGGACCTACGCGCGCCTGATGCTGAAGCGGTTGCAGCGTCGCGCGGAGGAGCCCGCCGGGACGAAGGCGGAAGATCCGGCCGACACCGCGCAGATGCTCTCGCAGATCGAGAGCGAGTCGGCGCGCTGCGGCGAGATCGTGAAGAACCTGTTGCAGTTCTCGCGCCCCTCGAGGCCGCGAGAAGAGGCGTGCGACGTGAACGAGCTCGTGAGCGGCTCGGTCCGGCTCGTGCAGCACCAGATCGAGCTGCAGGGGATCGCGCGGGAACTCGACTTGTCCGAGCGGCTCGATCCGATCGTGTGCGATCCGCAGCAGATCCGGCAGGCGCTGATCGCGGTCCTGATCAATGCGTGCGAGGCGATGCCGCACGAGGGGACCCTCAGGGTCGCTACCGCGCCGGACCCGGGTGGCGGTGTCCGGATCCTTGTCGGCGATACCGGGATCGGAATGGACGAGGAGACGCGCAAGCACGTGTTCGAGCCCTTCTACACGACGAAGGAGGGGGGTGCGGGCCTCGGTCTGGCGGTGGTATATGGAATCATCCGCAACCACGGCGGCAGGGTCGAGATCGAGTCGTCTCTCGGCAACGGGACACAGATCACGTTCCATCTCCCGCCGCGGCCGCCGGAGCAGGAAACGGGAACGAAATCGGGAGCGGAGCAGAGAAAATGAGCGCGACTGGAAACATTCGAATTCTCATCGTGGATGACGAGCCGATCGTCCGATCGTCCCTCGAGCACTGGTTTCGAGAGGAAGGGTGCGTCGTCGAAACGGCGGCGAACGGCAAGGAGGCGTTGGTGAAGCTCACCGACGCGGACTGGGACATCTTCCTTCTCGACATCCGGATGCCCGGGATGGACGGACTCGAGCTGCAGCAACGGATCCGCGCGGCGCATCCGGACGCGATCATCATCGTGATGACCGCGTACGCGTCGGTCGACACGGCCATCCAGGCGATGAAGCAGGGGGCGCACGACTACATCACGAAGCCATTCGATCCCGAGTCGCTCGAGCGGATGGTGCGCGGCGCGGTCGAGAAGAGGCGGCTTCAGAAGGAGAACGTCCATCTCAAGCGCAGCCTGGAGGAGATGGAGAAGTTCTCGGAAATCGTCGGGTCGTCGTCGGCGGTCCGTCAGGTCCTCGAGATGGTGCAGACCGTCGCGAGCACCGACGCGACGGTGCTGATCCGCGGCGAGAGCGGAACAGGGAAGGAGCTGGTCGCGCGCGCGATCCACGCGCACTCCAACCGGCGGTACATGCCGATCGTCGTCGTCAACTGCGGCGCGCTGCCGGAAGGGGTTCTCGAGAGCGAGCTGTTCGGCCACGAGAGGGGCGCTTTCACCGGTGCGCAGTACCGTCGCAAGGGGAAGTTCGAAATGGCCGACGGCGGGACGCTGTTCCTCGACGAGATCGGCGATGTCGGGCCGAAGACGCAGATGGACCTGCTGCGCGTGCTCGAGGAGAAGGCGATCTACCGGGTCGGCGGAAACGCCCGGATTCCGGTCGATTTCCGCGTGATTGCCGCCACGAATCGCGACCTCGAGGCGGCCGTCGCCGAGAAGTCCTTCCGCGAGGACCTCTACTACCGGCTGAACGTGTTCACGATTCGGATCCCGCCGCTGCGCGAGAGGCGTGAGGACATCCCGCCGCTCGCCGGGCACTTCCTCCACGGCTTTGCGCGGAGCATGAGCCGCGCGATCGACGGGTTCTCGCCGGAGGCGATGGAAGCGCTGGTGCATCGCGAATGGCCGGGGAACGTGCGTGAGCTCAAGAACGCGATCGAGCGCGCCGCGGTCGTCCGAGTGCAGGGATGGATCCAACCGGAGGATTTCCCGTTCACCACGTCGATGGGGGCGGGCGGAGCCGAGGAGACGGCGAACGGCCCGAGCCTCGCGGATCTCGAAAAGGTGCACATTGCGCGGATTCTGAAGGAGACGGGGTGGAACATCAGCCAGGCGGCGCGCCTGCTCGAGATCGATCGGGTCACCCTCTACAACAAGATGCGCAAATACGGGATCGAAAGGCCTTGAGGGTTGATGGGCGCGAGGACGGGACCGCGAGGTGTTGAGCGTTGACGGGCTTGACCCTTGTCTCGGTGGGGAGCATCGGCCCCCCGCTGCTCGAGTATCTCGCGATCATTCTCGGCGAGACGCTGGGCTGTGACGCGCGGCTCGACGCGCGCCGCCTCTCTCCGGAATTTGCCTACGACCCGTTGCGGCGCCAGCATGAATCGACCCGCATCCTCGACGCGCTGATCGAGGGATGGGGCGGGGAGGGCGAGGAGAAACTCCTGGGCGTCGCGGAGTGCGATCTCTTCATCCCGATCCTCACGTTCGTCTTCGGGGAGGCGCAGCTCGGCGGAAGGGGAGCGGTTCTGTCGATCGCGCGCCTGGAGCAGACGTTCTACGGGCTGCCGGACGATCCGGCCCTCCTTTACAGGCGCACGGAGAAGGAGGCGCTGCACGAGATCGGGCACACGTTCGGCCTGGTCCATTGTTCGGATTACGGGTGCGTGATGCACTTCTCGAACTCGATCGAAGAGGTCGATCTGAAGGGGGACCGATTCTGCGCGGCGTGTGCGGCCGGAATCGCGGCGCGCGGGCGGGATCCGAGGGCGTAGCGCGGCGGAATCGGCTCCGGGAGGGCGGCGCATGACCGACCGGGACCTCGAGCGGATCGAGGATTTGTACAAACGCCTCCATCAGGCATGGATGGGGCCGGAACACGCGGTCCGGTCGCGCGAGGCGGCGATCGAGGATCTGCGCCGCGAGTGGGAGGCTCTGGGGCCGTCGGGAGATGTTCCCGAGGAACTGATCACGATCCTCGAGTCGGGGGCGCCGTTCGTCCGCGTCCATCTCCGTCCCTGGCGTGACCGCGGCGGGACACAGGAGATTCTCGCGGATTCGTTCGTGCGCTCGGCGTTGGAGCACGCGGCGTCCCCCGAGTCCTTTCGCGCGGCGTGGCGGCGGACCGGTGAGGATATTCGTTGCGGACGTCTTCCGTTCGAGTCGTCGAAGTACGCGGACCTGGACGAGAAGCTCGGCGCGGCGGGGTATCCGCCGATCCACCACTCGACAGTCTATGCGGGCGCTCTGCGGCCCGCGTATCGGGTCGTCCACCAGGCCGAGACGCCCCGTCTCCGGGCGAGCCTCGACCGCGCGTCCCGGAGCGATTAGCGTCCCTGATCATGGGTGGCAGCCTTTTCTTTGTTTTGTTTATCCGAGGCAATTCGTAAGCTTGAGCGCGATCGGCCGTTGCCTTCACACAGGGTCTATCGGAAACCGAGGAGAGCGGAAGAATGCGCGGTTCCGCCTGGTTCAGGATATCGGTCCCCATTTTCCTCCTGCTGCTTACCTGCTGCGCCTCATCCGGGCTTCGCAAGGTGTCGCTGCGGGTCTCGAGCCCCTACTTCCCCGGGGTGTACGAGACGCACGATGTCAAGCCACGGCAGGACTTCCCGGTCATGGACCTGGATCTGCACGCGAGGGTCACCGAGTTCATCGCGGACTTCGCGATCGACACGACCGCGAAGCGGGTCTTCTCAGCATCGGACACTCTGCGAAACCCGGCCGTGAAAATCGAGATCTACAAGGGCGACTCGCTGGTCGAGTCGTCGTGGGCTTTCTCGGTCGGCACCTTCAAGCACGTGAGCCGCCGAACCTCCCTCATCTTCGAGATCCTGCACTACGCCGTGGGGAAACCGTACGTGGCGTTCCCCGAGATCAAGGAGGAACGCCCCGCCGGCGCTCCCGGGGGGAAGTCCTGATGCGAATCACAAGACGTGACCTGCTCGCGATCCTCGTCTCGATCTTGATCGCGTTCTCCCCCGCGATCGCCCGGGCCGTCGCCTGCTACGACTGCCACAAGGACTTGAAGAAGGCCTACGCGAAGCGGTTCGTGCACGATCCGGTCAAGCGGGAGGACTGCCGGGCATGCCACGAGAGCCATGGATTCGCCAAGGCGCTCGTCCTGAAGTCGAACAAGAACGACCTGTGCCTCTCCTGTCACATCGATGTGAAGGTCGAGGCGGCGAAGAAGGTCGCCCATCCGGGGATCGACGACCAGCCGTGCTGGGCGTGCCATGAACCGCACGCGTCCGATGAGCCCGGGCTCCTGCGCGTCGGTGAAAACGGCGAGAGTATCTGCGCACGTTGTCATCCCAAGGCGATGGCGAACCTCAAGGCCCGGTTCGTGCATGCCCCCGTCCAGGGGAACGAGCGCTGCGGAACATGCCACACCCCGCACGGATCCGACTTCGCGGGGCTCCTGAAAATGGATGCGGCGCAGCTGTGTACGAGCTGCCATCCCATCGCGGACCGGAAGCTGCAGGACGCCCACCCCGGGCAGATCCTCGCTTCCTTCGGCTGCGTCGAGTGCCACGATCCGCACGGAGGGGACGCGAAGGCGCTCCCCTCGGCGGGAGCGCATCCTCCGTTTGCCTCGAAGGATTGCGCCAAGTGCCACACGGGACCGGCCACGAAGGAAGAGCCGGCCCTCGTGGAGCGGCCGCCCGAGCTGTGCGAGTCCTGCCACCCGGATATCAAGCAGCAGACCGAGCTCGCGCATCCCCACGAACCCGCGCAGACGGGGGACTGCGGCGTCTGCCACGCGCCGCACAGCTCGCCGCAGGACCATCTGCTGGTCGCGAAGGAGGCCGAGGTCTGCGGCCAGTGCCATGGCGACGTCCTGAGTGAGACCGAGAAGAAGTCGGTTCATGCCGCGGCGAAGTCGGCCTGCACGAACTGCCATACCCCGCACGGGTCCGCGGAGCCGGGCCTGAAGAAGGCGGAGGGGAACGCTCTCTGCGTCCCGTGCCACGCGGACAAGGCGAAGGCGGGCGAGGGCCAGATCGTCCACGCCGCGATCGAAACGGACGGGTGCACGCGCTGTCATCTCCCGCACACGTCGGCCGAGCCTCACCTGCTCCAGCGACCGGCGGAGGTCCTCTGCATTCAGTGTCACGAGAAGAAAACGAGCTTCGGACCGAAGGAATCGGTCCACCCACCGTACCTGTCCGGAGGGTGTCTCGATTGCCATCAACCGCACGTCGGGAGCGCCGGACTCCTCCGCGCCTCGAACGTCGAGCTGTGCGGCACCTGTCATCCGGAGGTCGTCCGTCTCGTGAAGGCGCAGGTTCCGCATGCCCCCGTCGCTCAGGGGAACTGCACGGTCTGCCATCAGGGACACTCCGCCGCGAATCCCAAGCTTCTCGCGAAGCCGCAGCAGGAGCTGTGCGCCGATTGCCACGCCGATTTCGCGCCGGCGAAATATGCATATCCGCACACGGCCGTCGCGCAGGGGCGGTGCTCGGAATGTCACGAAATCCACGGCTCGCAGAAGCCAAAGCTCCTCGCGGCAACCGGAGCCGACCTTTGCTACAGGTGCCACACGAAGGAGAAGACAGCCTTCGCGCAGGGGAAGACCCACAAGCCGGTGGCGGACGGCAACTGCGCCGCCTGCCACGATCCGCACGGCGGTTCGCAGCCCAGCAACCTCAACAAGAAGACCGCCGAACTGTGCGGCGGGTGCCACAAGACGACCGGTCCCGCGATGCTCGAATCGCACAAGGGGGTCCTCGTGGACCAGGCCGACTGCACGGCATGCCACGATCCCCACACATCGTCGAAGGCGAAACTCATCCGCGACGGCGCGCATCCCCCCTTCGCCGAGGGAACGTGCGACGCCTGCCACGCGCCCTCCGAAGGGGGCGCGATCAAGCTCACGGCCCCGACGGCGGGAGAGGTGTGCGCGCAGTGCCATGACACGGCCGAGCTCTTCAAGGGAGCGGTCAAGCATCCCGCCGCCGAGGGCGGAGAGTGTCTGAACTGCCACGATCCACACGCGGGGAAGGGGAAGCCGCTCCTGAAGAAGCCCGCCACGAAGCTCTGCATCGAATGCCACTCGGAGATCGGGGCGAAGCTCGCGCTTGCCGTGGTCCACAAGCCGGCCGCCGACGGGGATTGCGGGCGCTGCCATCAGGCGCATTCCGGATCCGAGGAGGGGCTCCTGCGCGAGCCGGTGGCCAAGTTGTGCCGCGGGTGCCACAAGGAGATCGGGGTCGCGCGTCCCGGGATGGCGGTCCACAAGCCGGTCGCCGATGGGGCCTGCGTGACGTGCCACGACCCGCACGGCGCGTCGAACCCCGGATTGCTGGATGTCTCCATCGGGGAGAAGTGCGCGACCTGCCATTCGCTGACGACCCCTGCGGCAAAGGCCGCGCATGCGGGATTCGACGTCGCGGGGACCGCCTGCACGATCTGCCACGATCCTCACCAGGCGCCCGTGAAGCCGGGCAAGCTCCTCTTCGCGCAGGCGCACCCGCCGTTCGCCGATCGCAACTGCGCCGCGTGCCATGACGGGGCGGATCCCAAGAAGCTGAACGAGAAGGGGAACGCCCTCTGCCTGGGCTGTCACGACGAGACGGAGCTTATGGCGAAGGGCCCGGTCCGCCATGCCGCGATCGATGCGCCCGAGGGCTGCCTCGGCTGCCATGGGGCGCATGTCGCGCCGTACGAGAAGATGCTGCTGGCCAAGAAACCCGAGCTTTGTTACCGCTGCCATGATCGCTCGCGATTCGAACGCAAGCTGGTCCATGCGGCGCTCGCAAAGGGATGCGACCAGTGCCACGGGACGCACAGCGCGGCGGGGCCGCACCTCCTGAACTCGACCGACCAGATCGCGCTGTGCACCGGCTGTCATGACGTCAAGGCGACCCATCTGCATCCGATGGGCGCCGACGTGAAGAACCCGGTCACCGGGGGACCCCTCGTCTGCACCGGCTGCCATGATCCGCACAGCTCGGATTTCGAGAGGTTGCTGCGCGCGGATCAGAAGCGCGACCTGTGCATCGGATGTCATCAGCCTTGAGAAGCCGGGTTCTCGGGGCCGCTCTGTTCTTCGCGGTCGTTGCCTCCGCGACGACGAGCGCGCAGGGGAGGAGCAGCACCGTTCTCTCCGCCACGCCGTTCGGGGGCATCCTCGCCGGCGACCACCTCTTCGCGGACCGCGCCCGGCTCGCCTTCTCTCCCGATGGCTCGTTCATCTGCCTCGCGGATCGATTCGGCCGCTCCGTGATCGCCGTCGATCGCGAGGGTACCGAGATCTGGCGAATCGACATGCCCGCCGGACGAGAGATCGGGGAGCTTGCGTGCGACGCGGTCGGAAGGCTGATCCTCCGCCCGCGCGGCCTCGCCGAGCTGTGGATCTACGATCAGCCGTCCACCCCGCCGCGCGTTCTGAGAATGCCCGCTGGGTGGCCCGCCGACGGCCGGTGCGAGCTTGAACGCGTGGGTAGCGAGGTGATCGTCCGGGCGTTCTCCGCGCCCATTCGGTTCCGCATCGTTCCGCCAGACTCTGCGTTCTCGGAGGCGGACACGCTAGCCGCGCCGACTGCCCGGATCTACGCAAACGGGCCGCGCGGCGTATTCTGGTTCTACCAGGAAGGCGACCGGCGCTTGCGCGGTGGAAGTGGGGGCAAGGACTCGATCCGGCTGGACGGCCCCCTGCCTCCGAACGCGCTCCTCGCGGTTGGCCCCGGCGAAGTCGTGTGGATCCTCGATCCCGCGAGAGCGCATCTGAACGGCTATACCCCGAACGGTCTGCCGCACGGGGACTACGGGCTGGATCCTTCCGTCCTCGATCCGATCGGGTTCTGGATCGACGCGTCCGGCGCCTTCTGGGTCGCCGATCGCGCGACCGGGAGATACCTGCGCTATGCGCCCTGATCCCGCGACCCCATCGGTCGCCGCGCCGGCGATCCGCGCGGTGATCCTGATCGCCGCCCTGATCGTGCCCCCGGGCGCGGACGCCGCGCTGCGGGCATTCCCCGGCGCATCCGAGGAAGCGGAAGGGATCCCGTATTCCCACCCCTCATCGATCCGCTACTCGTCTGCCGAGGATCTCTTCTACGTCGCCGATACGGGGAATCAACGCGTGGTCCTGCTGCGGGGCGATCTCACCGAGGAAGGGATCGTCGCCCTGTCGGCCGCCGGATTCGCGCCGTACTGCGCGCTGCCGGTCGGGGACGGCTCGTTCTGGATGAGCGATCTCACGAAGAGCGGCCTCTACCTCGTGAACGCGCGGGGCGATGTGACCGACACTCTGCGGATCGGTCCGGGGCGCACCCCGGGCCGGATTACCTGGGGAGCGGACGGACGGCTGATCATGATCGATCGCGCGCGGCGCGCCGTGCTGCGAATCGATCCATCTCAGGGTGTGTCGGATTCGCTTGCAGTTCCTACGGAAGGGGTTCTCGAGGACATCGCCGTCCTTCCGGACGGGGGCTGGATCGTCGTCGCGGCCACCGGGACACCGTTCTGGATGCTTTCGCCCCGGAGTACGACTGCATCCGCCGCTCCTGCGCGCTGGACCTCGTGGGGCTCGCATGGGGAGAAACCGGACGATTCGTCGTTCCCCTGCTCGGTCGCCTGCAACGCGAAAGGGGAGGTCTGGATCGTGGATGCCTTTCGCCACGAGCTGAGGCTGGTCTCGAAGGACCATCGCGTGGTCGAGCGTCTCGCTCCGACCGGGGCGGGCGCGCCCCCGCTGCGATTCCCGATCGCTGTGGCGGTCGGGCGTGACGGGAACCCGGTCGTCCTGGAGCGCGGGGTGAGTCGCGTGCAGCGCATCGAGAGGATCTTGTGATGCGGCTCGCGGGATTCATGGCGAGTGCGGTTTTCCTGCTTGTCGCGTCATTCGGCGACGTGCGCGCGGGGGACTTTCACCGCTCCGCGGATATCGTCTGCTCCGATTGTCACACGCAGCATTACACGCAGGTCGGCAATCCGGCGGGATGGCAACCGGGGGGGCCCTTCACGGGGCTGCTGGTCGCATCTTCGACCAACGTCCTGTGCCTGTTCTGCCACGACGGGAGCGATCCCGACGCTCCGGACGTCCTCGCCCCGGTGAATCTGTACGAGGGGTCGGGTGACGAGACGTCGGCCGGAGGCTTCTTCTCTGGCGCTCCCGGGACGCCTTCACCGATGTCGCATGACCTGGACGTCCCCGCGCCCGTGCCGCTCCGCTCGGATGGGCGCGTAATGAGCCTGACGTGCGCATCGTGCCACGCCGTGCACGGAAACGAATTCTACCGCAACCTCCTCGCCAATCCCGATTCGCTCGGCGGTTCGAGCGGCATGCGCGTCGATCACGACATCTTCCTCGGGAGCCGGCCGGCGGTCCCGCCGAGCCGCGCGGCCACGATCCAGGCATATCGTGCCTCGAACACGGGATATGCCGCCGGGATGCGCGATTGGTGCGCGCGTTGCCATGACCAACTCGCGTCGGATGCGCCGGGCGGTCCCCCCGCGCATTTCCTCCGGCATCCCGGCGAGGCGACGATGGGGACACGTGGCGCGCACGTCGATCTCACGCACTGGATCCAGGGACGCGGCGGTGGATTCGGCGAGAGGACGGGAGACGGAACCGAGGGGATTCCTCGCGTCCGCTTCCAGGTCCCCGGGGCGGCATCCTACGCGCAGGCGCGGCAGGCCGGCGTGACGAGCGAGGTCTTCTGCGGAAGCTGTCATCTGGCGCACGGGGGCTCGTACACTCGGGCTCTGGTGTGGCCGTATCGCGAGGGGGGCGCCGACGACCGCTCGGCGTGCAACCAATGCCACAATCCATGAACCGATTCGCGATCCCGCGCGTCCTGCTCCTGCTCGCCGTTGCGGCGCTTTTCGGCCCCGGGGCCGCGTCGGGTGAGGGCGGTTTCTACGGGCGGACGAAGCATGCGGACCCTTCGCGGGGAGTCCAGCGTCTGACCGCTTGGTCGGTCGGCAGCTGCGAGCAGTGCCATGCAGAGCACGACGGATCGATTCCCTATGATTTCGCGCTCTTCGATGCTGCCGACAATTCGACGTGCCTCGCAGCGGGTTGTCACGACGCCGCGTATCGCTGGCCTCCGGGCGATTATCACTATCCGTGGCCGGGAGACCGGAACGTCTGGTCGCAGTCGGTGCACGGCTACTCGACGGCGCCATATCCGCCGATCGACGGGCGACCGGTCTCGTCTTGCGTCCAATGTCACGCGCCGCACGGGGCAGGGGATCCCGCGAACGGACTCTACCCCTCGATGACGGGGCAGCTCGAGGAGCGTGGCTGCACGTCGCGCCCCGATGCGGCGGGCGCGGGATGCCACGGCAGCGATCCCGCGTGGCGGCCGGTCGGTGCAAAGGACCTCGCGACCGTGTTCACCCGCCCGTACCGGCACGAGATCGAGGCGACGGCGAAGTTGCATTCATGGGACTGGACCCCCGACTTCCCGTTCGGCAAGGAAAGAAGGACCGCGCACTCGGGCGACTTCGACCGCAACCGGCGTCACGTTGAGTGCGTGGATTGCCACAACCCGCACGAGGCGCGCACGGGCATCCACAAGGTGGGGTCGAACGCCGCCGGTCCGACGTTGCGAGGGAGCTGGGGCGTGGAGCCCTCGTTCGGCGCGCCGTGGAGTGTGCCGACCGTGTTCAACGTCGTCGACTTCGATGCGGGGACGGGGAACGAATACCAGCTCTGCCTCCGCTGTCATTCCTACTTCGCGTACGGCAACACGCCGCCCGCGTCGAGCACTGACCAGGCGCGCGAGTTCAACCCCGCGAACGCGTCCGTTCATCCCGTCGCCGGCGGGACGCTTCAGAACTCCTACACGAATCCGACCGCGGTGAACGGCCTCAGGGAGACCATGGAATTCCCGTGGAACAATGGCCTTCACGACCTCATGACCTGCTCCGACTGCCACTCGTCGGGCCGGCCGGAGGATCCGGCGGGCCCGCACGGTTCCGATGTCCCCGGAATCCTCCCGGAATCCGCGGGAGAGACCGACAACAGCTTCTGCCTCCGCTGCCATCTCGAATCCGTGTATGCGCCGATGATCGATCCCGGGGATGCCGAGACCGGGAGCCGCTTCGATCAGCAAACAACGGGGAAGGATGGGGCGAGCCACTACCGGCACATTCGCGCGCTCGGGATCGGATGCCGTGAGTGCCATGGCGGCAGCCAGACCCCAGGCGGCGGACGATTGGAGCGCGGCAGTCTTCATGGAACGAATCTGGCGAACGGGCTCATGAACGGCACGAAGATCGCCTCTTACGTCCCGGGGAGTTGCACCCCGACATGCCACGGGAACCTCACGTACACCGCGGGGCCGCAATGATAGCCTTCGGCTGGTTCGGCCTGTTCGGGCTTCTCGTGGTCGCATCGATCGCGGAAGCATCGGAGCTCACGGGCTTCCTGCAATCGAGCTATGCAGCGTCGCGGCAGGCGGCCAGCCCCAACCGAGGGCAGGAACGCGAACAGATCCGTCTCTATCTGCGCGATCGGCTCATGGTGAAGAGTGATTGGACCCTCGAGTACGGGCTCGACCGCGCGCGCGAGTTCCCCGGCAGCGACCCGGTCCTCCGACCGCGCTACGCGACCACGCTGCGCGGTTCGGCGTACCTGGCGACCGCGTCGTTCGTCCCGACTCGCAATCCGAATGGGGCGGGTGGGATTCACTCGGATGAGTGGCGTGGAAGTCTGAGCGTTGCGGGCGAGCGCTGGCCGCAACTTTCGATGAGTTACCTGAATCGGAAGGACCGTCTCGGCGGGCAGGCAAACTTGGAATCCTGGCTGGGCAGCGCGTCCTGGGAGCGGCGGGGGCTCACGATGCACGGGAGCATGCAGGGGCAGCGGCAGTACACGCCCATGCCCCGCACGATCGACGCCCACAGCCTGTCGGGACGGGGGGATCTCGGGTATCTGCACGATTTCGGTTCCGTCCTGCATGGCACCGCGAGCTACGGCCTCGCATTCGGCAGGCAACGGAGCAACGTTGTTTCGGCCTCGACGAACACCGATCATGTCGCCGGCATGAGCATCGGCTGGGTCCCGCGGGGCTGGGCGAACTGGACGACGAACGCGAACGGGCACTGGGGCCTCTCAGGCCGTACGGGAGCGCGGACGCGAACGCGGGAACAGCTCCTCTCGACCACTCTTGCGCTGACCCCCGTCAACCCATTCGAGTTCACCCTCGGTTACATGACGAACCGTTCGGTGGCCACGGTCGGATCGAAGCAGGAGAGCCTGACCGGCAGCGCCTTCGCGCGGTTTCCGGCCGGCGAGCAGAACTACGTGACGACGCAGGTCAATGGGGGAAGGCAGCTGTCCTCCTCGATCGGGCCATTCAACTTCGCGGGGGGCGTCCTTGAATCGGGGGGGGCGATGTATCGCGGGACACGGTATCGAGTCACCGCGACCGTGCAGCGCAACGGCGGGCAAAGTCTGGTCGTACCCCTGCAGGCGTCCCGCGTCGCGACGCTCGAGTCCGACCCGTACCGGACAGTCCACGCGACCGTCTCCTACACCTCGACGTACGGCGGATCCTCTGGAAGATGGCTCCGCTCGACGGCCGAGGTCTCGACGTTCGGCCTCACCCTTCAGCCGCGTGGGCTCGGCAGCGTCTCGCTGAACTACACGAAGAGCTGGACGACCGGGATCGGCCGGGAAGGCTATCTCACCGCGTACGCTTCAACCCGGACTGCGACCGGGATTGGTCTGTCGGCGGCATACACGCGGCACGACCGGGCGTTGCGTGGGCTCGGGAGCCAGGGCTCGACGGACAGTCTTCAGGAACGGCTCGATTTCGAGCTCCGCGACCAACTCACGATGGCGTTCTCGCGTGACGAGACGGGGGTCGGAAAGGCGGGTTCTCGGGTCGATTGGCAGGGGGATGTCCGATGGAGCTTCTGACGAGAAGGGAGATGGGAATGTCCGCGCGGAATCGAATTCGGGTGATCGGGGCGATCCTGGCGATGAACGCGGTGCTCCTCTCGTGCGCCGGTCCGCGGAACTTCGCCTTGAAAGACGTCGACTGGAGTTATTACAAAAAGGTCGGCGTCGCGCCGTTCCAGAACGTCTCTGAGGATCGCGCGGCCGGGGCGAAGGTCACGTCCGCGTTCGTGACCGAGCTTCTGATCACGCGCGCGTTCGAGGTCGCGGAGCCGGGGAACTTCGCTCGGTCCTTCAGCGAGACGCTTCGCGCGCAGGGGACGAATGACCCGAGCCAGGTCAGCGCGACGGAGCTCAAGTTGATCGGAGACAAGACACAGGTGCAGGGGATCGTTCTCGGCACCGTGCGCGAATACCGGATGGTTCGCGTGGGGCAGGAAGAGTACCCCCTTATCTCGATCGATCTGCGATTGGTCGATGCGCCGACGGGGAACCTGATCTGGATGGCGTCCGTCACGCGCCGTGGCGGGCCGAAGTTTCCTTTCGTCTCGATCGGCGAGACTCACACCCTGGGAGAGATGACGGAGAAGGTCTGCACGGAGCTCGCAGGATCTCTCGCGAGTCATCTGTGATGAGGGCCTTCACGGGGATCGGAATCCTGATCTGCGGGCTCGCTTCCGTCGGGTGCGCTCCGCACCCGCATGCGGCCGGCCAGATTCCGATCACCCGGGGGGAGCGCCTCGCGGTCCTTCCACTCGACAATCTGACCGACTCACCGGATGCCTCTCGCCGCTACACGCAGCTCCTGTTCGATGCGATCGGCGGCAGGGGGGCCTTCGAGCTGGTCCCACTTACCGACGTCGACAAGGCCCTGGCGCACTACCGAGTCCGTCGCACCGACATGATGGATACGCTTACCGTACGATCCATCGGTATCGATCTCAAGGCCCGCTACATCCTGGCCGGGACGGTCCTCGACTACAGCGAACCGTCCGCCTCGTCCTCCGGTCAAGCCGAAATCGCGGTATCCATTCGGATGCAATCAGTTGCCGGAGGACGGATCCTGTGGACCTGCATGGATGCCCGTTCGGGAAGCGATGGGGAAGGCCCCTTTGGTTGGGGGGTGACCCGCCGCGCCAACAAGCTCGCCCAGAAATCCGCCCAACAGATAGTTGAAAAGATCATCGCTGCTCTGCAATATTAAAAGAGTGATTGACGAATTGCTTCACAATGTGTAAATTCTGATACGTCCGGTGATTGTCTCCGGCGTGCGTCTGCCGGAATCGGACCCAACCCAGGGGACCCAAGGATGATGTCGTTGTGCCAGGCGACGGAACGCACGCGCAGACCGCTTGCGTGCTTCATCAATGAAGGGCTCGCGCGCCCTTCTGCTGTCGTTTGGGTTGCCGGCCTTCTCCTCCTTTTCGCCGCAACGCATGGAGTGGCGGCGACATTCGCGATCTCCCTCGGAGGCTTCTCTGGGGAGGGCGCGCTCAGCCGGCCCTGCGCGGCTTTCTACGAGAGATCCCTGGCCGAGTTCTATGTCGCCGATGCGGGACACCAGAGGATCGCTGTCTACGACTCGAGCGGTGATTTCGTCTCCGACATCCCTCTCCTGAGCGGGGGGCAGGGAAACACTCGTCTCGAGCCTTGCGCCGTGGCGGCGGATCCGACGGGGCGCGTGTTCGTGGCCACAAACGGGGAGCCCGCGGTTCGCGTCTACGACATCCGTGGCGAACTGCTGAAGACGATCACCTCCGACGAGAAGTCGGATCCTCTCCCAAGCCCTCGCGTCCTCTTTGTCGATTCCCATGGGCAGATCCACGTTCTCTGGCACAACGCGCGTGCGCCGTGGACGATCTACTCGCCCGATCTCGAGCTCGCCTGGTCGGGTGGAAGCGTCGGAGACGCTCCGGGAGATTTCAAGGAGCCGCTCGCGCTCTGGGTCGATGCGCAGGATCGGGCCTACGTCTGCGACGCCATCGCGTCCCCTGCCGTGAAGGTCTTCGGACCGGATCGCGGGTTCCTCTTCGGCTTCGGGGCCCACGACGTCGCGCGAGAGGACCTGTCCCTCCCTTCCGGGATCGTAACCGTCTCCGACGGCTCGATCTGGGTGGAGGACCGTCTCCGTCAGGTGATCAAGCAATACGACCCGCAGGGGAATCTCCTCACGATGATCGGCGGTTGGGGAACGGCTCCGGGCGAGCTCCGATATCCAGCCGGACTGACCGTGGACGGGAAGGGCCGCCTCTTCGTCGCCGAGAACGGCGGCAACCGGTTTCAGATCTACAGCGTTTCGGCTGATTCGGCCTCGAGCGCCTCCGCTGGATCGGCGCCTTGAAGCAGAAGCAGGAGGTGACGGAGTCAAACACGCAGCTTTCCCTAGGGCACTCCGCCGACGGGCGGATCGTTTCAGTCACACAACCTGATCAGGAGGATTCGATGCTGAAGAGGTTTCTGTTTGTCGGGGTCGCAGCGGCCCTCGCAGTCGCAGGGGCCGCGTGGGCCGGAGACTACCACTCCGGCGCAACCCTCATCTGCGCGGACTGCCATGTGATGCACTACAGCCAATCGCACGGCTACAACGCTGATGGCAGCGGTATCTATCTGCCCGTCGGCCAGGGCGGTCCTTTCACCTTCATGCTTCGCGATGAAGAGACCCGGCTCTGCCTGGCCTGCCACAATGGCCAGGCGTGGGCTCCGGATGTCTTCGAGGCCAACACGGGTACGGCGGTCCGTCTCGCGGGCGCGCTGAGCAACACATCGAGCAACGGCGATTACCACACCGCCGACGGTCACACCCTCGGCTCGACCGCGAACGCTCCCGGCGGATCCTTCAGCGATGCGGAAGGCCTGACCTGCACCGACTGCCACCATCAGCACGGGAAGGGCAACACCTACCGGAACCTGCAGCCCTGGGACGCGGGCACCACGGTCACCTGCGCGGTCGGCACGAACGACCTGACGAAGGACGTCTTCGAGCGGACGGCGGGCGTTTACGATATCTCCAACGTCGATTTCAACGAGCCCACCCAGACCGACGCGAAGTACGGCGCCTGGTGCAAGCACTGCCACACGGACTTCCACGGCAACTCGCAGAGCGGCAACATGCGCAACCAGACCGAGCCCGCGGGCACGGGCTGGTACCGTCACCCGACCGCGGATGCGAACATCGGCGCGGCCGGTGGCGGCGGCTCGGACCTGAGCACGTTCAAGAACAGGCTCTACCGGACCAAGGTCATGTCCGCGAGCGGCGACTGGGGAACGCAGGGCCAGGCGTGGGCGAACGCTCCGACCGATCTGACCCCGAGCTGCTTCAGCTGCCACAAGGGGCATGGCAACAAGAACTCGTTCGGCCTCATCTACATCACCGGCAGCAACCCTCCGGGCGAAGAGGGGGATGGCGCGAGCGTGAAGGTTCTCTGCAAGCAGTGCCACCGTCAGGGCTAGCCTCCCGGACGGACTTCGATGGATGAGGAATCGGGGATCGGGATCACACCCGGTCCCCTTTCGTCGTCACCATGCATAAGTGATTATAGTGATATGCGCTAGGGGTGCTGGGACGCAGCGGGAGTCGTGGGTGGGGAGACGGTGAGCGTGAGCCAGTCCGAAGAAGATGTTCAGACTATAGACAGGTCTCTACGATGTCGAAGAAACGACTTGACGGCTATTTCAACATTGTGTAGATTTCAATCAGATCCGGATCCGATCCACTACATGAACAGCATCGAGCAGGATCCGGGTCGGCGCTTCTGCCTCGGGGGCTACTCGGAAGAAGGTGAGCTCGAGCGGCCCGGTGCCATCTTCAGCGGGTGCCCCCGAGGAGACTTTCCCGCCCGATCCCGATTCCCACGGTTCAATGATCTTGGTTCATGTGCGCGACGCGATTGCCGCCGCGCCGAGAAGGCCGGCGTGTGCGTTCATCACGACGCGCACGGGGATGGTCTCCAGGATGCCGGCATGCCGCCCCTTGTCCCGAAACGCTTCGATGAAGCCTCCATCGCGCATCCGCTCCACGATGCGGGGCGCGATGCCGCCCGCTACGTATAGGCCGCCGGTCGGTAGGATCTTGAGCGCAAGGTTCCCCGCTTCCGCGCCGTAGACCGAGATGAAGAGGTCGAGGGTGCGCGCGCAGGCTTCGTCCGTGCGTGCGAGCGCGTGCCGCGTGATGACCGGGGCAGGATCGCCGCCTGCCATCTCCTCGCTCACGCGCGGGGATTCGGCGATGCCCTGCGTCTCGATGACAAACCGATAGAGGGCGGAGAGGCCGGGGCCGGACAGGACCCGCTCATACGAAACATGCCCGTGGCGCGCGCGCAGATAATCCAGGATGTCGGACTCGCACGTGGTCCGCGGTGCGAAGTCGCAATGTCCCCCTTCAGACGGGTGGACGCGGTAGCTGGACGGAGTCCATGTGAGGAACCCTTCGCCCAGCCCGGTCCCTGCGCCGATCAGGGCGATCGGGCCGCGCGGCTCGGTCCGTCCATCTTGAAGGGACACGAGGTCCTGGGGCCGAAGGCACTCGATCCCGTGGCCGACGGCCTGGAAGTCGTTCACGAGCCGTGTCCGCGGGATGCCGATCGCGCGGGCGAGTCGATCGCGGTGGACCTGCCAGGCGAGATTTACCGCGCGGCTCTCGCCGCCGACGATCGGGCCGGCGATTCCGAAGCACGCCGCTTCGATCCCGGCGCCGCTGTCCGGTCCGATGAACGCGGTCACGATCTCTTCGAGTCGAGAATAGGCGCCGCTCTCGAACCGTTCTTCGCGGATGAGGTGGAGATCGATCGCCACGGGGGAGTCCCCCTCCGCCCCCCGTGCTGCGCCGGCGGACGGGCCCGTCTCGAAGAGCGCGACGAGCGACTTTGTAGCGCCGATGTCCCCGGCCAGGATCCTCACGGGCTTCTTTCCGATCGCCGGCTCGAGATCATCTCAGTACCTCCGGAGCCTCCGCGCGGCCTCGAGGATCTTGGGCGTGTCCGGGAGGATGAAATCCTCGAGCGGCGGGCTGAACGCGTAATGCGTATCTGCCGTCGTCACGCGCAGGATCGGCGCGTCCAGGGCGTCGAACATCTCCTCGGTGATGCGCGCCGCGATCTCGGCGCCGAGCCCGCAGAAGCGGCGGTCTTCGTGGACGATGAGAAGTCGGCCGGTGCGCTTGAGCGAACGGCGGATCGCGTCCATGTCGAGCGGCTTCAGCGTGCGGAGGTCGATCACCTCAGCCTCGCACCCCTCGCCCGCGAGGGTTTCGGCGGCTTCCATGCAGAAACCGAGCGCCGGTCCATAGGTGACGATCGTCAGGTCGCCTCCGGCGCGGCGAACGGCCGCAGAGCCGATCGGCACGAGGAAGTCCGCGGGCGGGATCTCTCCCTTCTCGCGGCGGTAGAGGTACTTGTACTCGAGGAAGATCACGGGGTCGTCGTCGCGGATCGCGGACTTCAGGAGGCCCTTCGCGTCGGCGACCGTCGCGGGCGCGACGATCTTGAGACCGGGGGTCGAGAGGAAGAACGACTCGACGTTCTGGGAATGGAAGAGGCCGCCGTGGATCCTGGCGCCGGCCGGGCAGCGGACCACGATCCGCGCGCCGAGGCTGCCGGCGTGACGATACGAGAGGGTCGCCGCGGTGTTGACGATCTGATCGAATCCGCAGGAGACGAAGTCGGCGAACTGCATCTCGGCGATCGGCCGCATCCCCGCGATCCCGAGGCCGACCGCGGCGCCCGTGATCAGCGATTCGGAAATCGGCGTATCGATAATGCGCTCCGGGCCGTGCTTCTCGAAGAGCCCCTTCGTCGCGCCGAACGCACCGCCCAGGATCCCGATGTCCTCCCCGAGCACGACGACGTTCGGGTCGCGCTCCATCTCCTCATCCATCGCGGAGCGGATCGCTTCGATGTACGTGTTGGCGGTTCGGGGCCGCCGGCGCGCCTCTTCTTCGATCCACGACATCGTCCCGTCGGGGAGCTCCGCGCGGAAGTCCTCGAGCGTGTCGGGGGGCGGCACGGAGTCCGGAGTCCCCGCGATCCCGGCCGGGTCCGCGTCCTCGGGGTGCGCAGCCGCGGCGATCGCCTGCGCCGTCGCCTTCACCTTGTCAGGATCGGAGAAGATCGCCTGCATCGCCTCGGGGCCGTCGGGGAACGGGCTCTCCTCGCCGAAAGCGATCGCGCGATCGACGATCTCACGGATCTTCTTCTGTGTCTCCTCGCGAAGGGTGGGGATGTCAAAGCCGCGCTTCGAGAGGTGAAGCTCGAACAGCTCGATCGGGTCGCGCCCTTCCCATTCGATCAACTCGTCACTCTCGCGATAACGCGCCGGATCGTGCTCCGAGTGGCCGTGGATCCGGTAGGTGAGGCACTCGATCAACGAGGGGCCCTCACCCGAGCGGGCGCGGCGCGCGGCGTCTTCCATCACACTGAGGACGCGCAGAAGGTCGTTGCCGTTTACGCGCACGCCGTGCATGCCGTATGCGGCGGCCCGCTCCGCGACCGTCTCGACCGGAAATTGCAGGCGGGTCGGGGTCGAGTACGCGTAGAAGTTGTTCTCGCAGACGAACAGGATCGGTAGCTTGTGAATCCCCGCGAAGTTGAGCGCTTCGTGGAAGTCTCCGCGGCTCGACGCCCCCTCGCCGAACAGCGCGATCGTCAGATTCGGTTGGTGCCGGATCTTGGCCGCGAGGGCGACGCCGGTCGCGACCGGCAGGGTTGCGCCGAGCATGCTCGTCGCGCCGATGACCCCCTTGATCGGGTCGCCGCTGTGGAGGTACGAGTCCCGCCCGCCGGAAAGGCCGTCGCGGCGGCCGAGCAGCTGCGCGACCAGAATCCCCGGGTCGATCCCGCGCAGCAGGAAGACGCCGAGATCACGATGGAGGGGGAAGATCATGTCGCCGTCGCGGAGGATCCGGCAGGCGCCGACCTGGATCGCTTCCTGGCCGCGCCCCGAGTAAGCGCCGCCGCTGATTTTTCCCTGCTTGTGCAGGATCGAGACCCGGTCATCGAATTCGCGGATCAGACAGAGGTTCTCGTACATCTCGCGATCCGCGTGCGGCGAAGTCTTCGGCTCCGCCGTCTTCGTACCGGCAGGTCTGCGCCTGGATGCCATGACGTTTACCTCACGGGGAGTGTCGAACCCTCCCCTCTGCGATTGTCGAATCCTTGCCCGTCGCGGCCGAACCTTCAGTCTAGCGGGACTGGGGACCGGACGGAAGCGGACGCGCAATGCCTGGAGCCTCCGCCCCGGTTTGACGATTCCTGGGATGGGCTGTACGATCCGGATCGCGTGCATGATGGATTCCGTGCAAGGCCGGCCTCCCTCGGGACGGCGGCATCGTTCGAGCGAGCCCGAAATGCCGGGTGACCCGGTTCGGGCGATCGAGTCGGAGTTTTCCGTCGCGCTCGGCAGCCCGGAGCGCGTCGGCGCGATGTGCCAGGTCTTGCGAGGGCGCATCGGGGTGCCGGTCGCGGTGGGATCGCACCCGGCGAAACCACCCGCGGAGCCCCTTCCGGAGGACGATCTTCAGCGGCTGATCCCGCTCCTGCGGCGCCGGGCCGGGGCCATCGCCCAACCCCTCTTCGCGCTTCTTGAGGAGGCGGCGCGTGCCGCGGAGCAGCCGCGTGCGATCGTCCAGGGTCTGCTCGAGTCCCGCGATCCCGCCCTTGCCACGCGCGCTCTTGATCTCGCGATCGTGCTCGCCGAGGACGGAAGGTTTTCCGTTGACCTCGACGCCGCCCGCCTGCTCGCATCGCGGGTCGACGCCGAGGGGAGCGGGTTCGCCGAGCCCGCCTCCCTCGAGAAGATCGCGCGCCTGTTGCACCTGGGAGAGATCGGGAGCGGACCGCACGGCACCGAGCCGTTGCTCGCACTCTATCTCGCCGGTCCGGGGATCTCGCTGCGCAGCCTCGCGGCGCGGCTTCTCGATCACTCCGCGACGGCCGTCCCGCCGAGCCGCGTCGAGCGGCTGCTCGGCCGAGACGCGTACCGGTTCCTGCGCCCGTACCTCGAATATGTGGGTGCCACCCACCGCGATCTTCTCGACCTCGCCAGGGATGGACCGGTTCGACCGCTCGTCCTCGAATCCTTTCGGGAAGCGGAAATCCGATGCGGCGAGCGGCTTCTGCGCGAGCTGATCGCGGAGATCGGTTGGCAGCGCCTGAATCTAGGGCTCGAGGTCCGCGAATGGGTCGCGGTCTCCTGGGAAGGATCCTTCCCGTTGCTCGTGTCGGCGGCAGAGGCCGCGCTCTTCGACGGCTGCGCGTCGGCGCGAAGGGGCGGGCGGCAGTTCCTCGCGATTGCCCACGGCGGTGCCCAGGCGGACGTGATGGACGCGGACGCCGCGGCGGCGGGATCGCAGGACGAGGACCGCATCGCGCGCTTTCGAATGTACAACATCGCGCACGCGGAGGTTCTCGCCGAAATCCTTGACGTCGCGCCGCTCACGCGGGCGCGGTGCGCGCGCGTCCTCGCGCGGATGGACCGGATCGTCGCCGACTTCGTGTTCCTCTTCGTCCAGTTCGACGAGGAGTGCGCGACCCTTCCCGGGGTCTACGCCGTCCTGCGCGAGAAGATCGTCGGCGGACCGCGGTGGGAGCGGGAGGGCGACGACGCAGGGGAAGAGGACCGTCCGCTTCCGCCCGAGATCATGCGCCTCGCGATCGCATTCGAGGATCCGGTCTCGCTCGGAGACGTCCACACCCTTCACGGGCTCAAACGCTACCTGCACCAGAAGGGGCTCCGCCTCGGTTTCCGGCTCATCGAGCGGGGCGGGCCGACGAACCGGACGCTCGATCTCGCCCTCGCATCATCGGAGCGAGTGATGCACGTCGCGCGGCGAATCCAGTACGTGGACTTCGAGCCGGAGCCGGACGACGCCACGGCGGCGGGCGGCGCCGGCGTTCCGTATCCGGTCGCGCTCCTCGTCGACGGGCTCGCACGCCCTCTGCTCCACGGGATGCGAGTCCTTCCCGACGTGAAGGTCTTCTGCTACGGCAACGAGGTTCATTACTACATTGCGTATGGAAGCCATCCCGCCTTCCTGCGGATCGACTACTCTCCGCCGTTGCGCGGGGGGATGTGCGATCTCGAGTATTACGGGGTCAGCAAGAACGAGCTCACGCAGCACCCGCAGCCCGCGCTCGATGCGATCCAGCGGTTTTTCCGGCGGCTCGACTTCGACTGCAAGACGGCGCGCACCCGCGTCGCAGCGCGCTACGACAAGGAGCGCGCCCTCGATCTGGGGGACATCTGCGAGAAGGCCGAGTCCCTGTTCCGGCTTCTGCCGCACCTGATGGAGATCGATTGGGTGATCGGTTCCCTGCGGCTCGACGGGGAGGCGCGCGCGCGCGTGGCGGAGGCGTGGGCCGAGTTCTTCGTGCGATGGGGGGTCCTGCCGTTCGAGCAGTTCCTCACGGGAGACCGCACGGGGATCCGCGTCGCGGTCGAGCCGGGGCCGGCGGGGGAGCGTGAGGTCGTGTGGTCGGGGGAGGGACCTTATCGCGACATCGTCCGAGGGAGTGTGGACGGTGCCGCGTTGCGGGATCACCTGCGCGCTGCGCTCGGAGCGCGCGGTTTCCCCGAGAGCTTCGCCGCGTGCGAGGGGATCCCGGACCGTGCGTGCGGCCAGATTGCGCTCGATCGGGCGTTGCTCCGGCCGTTGCGTCAGGCGGTGGTGCGTGGGGAGGCGATCGAAGGGACGAACGGCATCGTGCGGGTGAGCGATGCGCTCTTCCAGAGGGACCATGAAGCAGAGCGATTGGCGGAGATCCTGGGCGGAGGAAATGAGAAGGACGCCGATGCGCTCCTTCGGTCCGCCCGCATCGCTTCCCTCGTCGCGCAGCTCGAACGATCCCTGCGCTTTCGGACGACCGGCAGCGTGAACGGCTTCGAGGTGCAAACCGCGTCCCTTCCGCTCGGGATACAGGACGCGCGCGTTCATGTTCTGCGGGATGCGGGGGGGATGATCCGGCTCGCTCTCTTCGCTACCGAAGGGATCCTCTATCGCCGGCGACGCTCGCTCGATGCCCCGTGGCGCCCGAGCGATGACGGCGACGCGGCGGAGGTCGCGACCCTTTTGCGGCGGCGCGGGTACGATGCCGCCGGAAGCGATGTCGCCGTCGTTCCCGAGGACACCCGGGCGGCGATCCTACGGGATCTCGTGCGGAATCGGGGGAGACACCGTCCCGCCCGCGCGATCTCGGGCGAGCGCATCGTGGTCGGGATCGCGGCATCTCCGGGGCGCGCCGCGGGACCTGTGGTGTTCGGCACCGAGGGGCGCGCCGTGGGCGATCTCGAGGGTGCGATCCTGATCGCGGCCGCCATCCGGCCGGAGGACAACGCGCACCTGTACCGCGCGTCCGGGATCGTCTCGACCGGCGGCGGGATCCTGAGCCACGCGGGTTTGCTCGCGCTGCAGTTCCGCAAGCCGGCTCTGATGATCGCGGGGCACTGGCGCACGGAAAAGGACGGCCGGCGCCTCCTTCTATATCGGAGGGCGGAGTTCGACGAGGTCGAAGCGACGGTCGCGGGCCTTGCGGTGACGCTGCGACGCCGCCTGCGCGAGCGGGACGATGCGATCCATGAAGGGGACCTGGTCGTCCTCGACGCGGACGAAGGGACGCTGCGAATCCTTGGGCACGACGCCGAGCCGCTCGCACTGCACGACGAGCTGCGGCAGCTCCGCGAGGCTGGACGGCTTCTTGCCCGAGAGTCGGATGCCGCGGAAATCCTGGATCTGCGCGGGCGCCGACTGCGCGCGCGCCATCATCTCGAAAGGTTGCTCACGAGGATGCGCAACCGCGCGCTGGCGCGCCATGCGGTGCGCGAGCTTCTCATCGGCGAGACAGCCGCCGCGGGCGGACGTGGGGAGGCGGCGCGGCTGCTCTCGATCCTCCTTGCGAACCCGGAGGTCGGCGCGGAGGCGCGCGACCATGCCGGCGAAGTCGTGTCGGAGATGATCTTTCGGCGTCGGGCCCGAGTTGCCGCCGCGCGTTCCCTCATTCCAACTTCGGACGATGAGCACGAGGTGCTCGCACTCCGCCTCGACGTCGTGCGGATTTCGGAGGCGCTTGCGGAAACGGGAGCGGTCCTGCTCGAGAGCGGGTGGAGAGATCCGGTCGGCGCGTCAGAACCGGCCGACCCGGCCGAGTGTGACGCCGCCGCGCTTGCCCGCCTGCGCGCGCTGCGCGCGCGCGCAGCCGTGCGGTGCGGGGAACCTGACTGCGCGATGCCGGAGGCGCGGCATCTGCTCCGGCGCATCGATCGCATGGACGCCGTGCTGCCGGCGTCGGAGCCCCTTTCAGCGCTGCGCGAGCGCCTTGCGCGGGAGGATGCGGCCGCGATTGCACGCCACTCAGGGCGCGGGATCCTGACGCCGCGCGACGGCGGGATCGAGCTCGCGCCGCTCATGGGGTCGAAGGCAGCGAATCTGGCGGAGGTCGAGCGCGTCGTGGGGTCGGACCTCGTCCCGCCCTGGTTCGTTGTGACCGATCATGCGTTTCGTGCAATCCTGGACGCGCCGGTGGGCGTCGGCGATGCGACGGCCGAGGCGACGACCGCGCGACGGCTTATCGAGTCGATCCTCGGGCGGGACGGAGCGAGCGACGCGCAGAAAGCCTTCCTGATCCGCAAGGTGTGCGAGGGGATCCACCTGCCCGATCGCATCGCGGCAGATATCATCGACGCGTATCGCGCACTGGGGCTGGCGGCGCCGCCCGGGCCCGGTGAGAGCGCGGAGGAGCCGCTCGTCGCGGTCCGCTCGTCCGGGAGCGAAGAGGATGTCGAGGAGGCGACGCGGGCCGGCGAATTCGAGACGTTCCTGTTCGTGCGCGGCGAACGCGATCTGATCCTCCACGTCAAGCGCGTCTTCAGCGGTTTCTGGACGGCCCGCGCGATCCACAACCGGAGCCTCTTCGGTGGCGGGATGGACGCGGTCCGCGGCGGTGTCCTTGTCCAGAGGATCACGCGGTCGCGCGTCTCGGGGGTCGTGCAGACCGCGAACGTCGCCGAGGGGAGGATGCGCGAGATCGTCGTGAACGCTGGGCTCGGGGTTGGGGAGGGGATCGTATCGGGGACGGTCGGCGCCGACCTCATCGTCGTGAGCAAGGAGGGCGACGCCGGGCCGGACGCCCTGCTCCGATTCCGGTACGTCACGAACGACAAGCGCGAGAAGGTCGTCTACGATGCGCGACGTGGGAGCGGGACGGTCCGCATCGAGACCCTGTATCACGAGCGCTTCCGTCCCGCTCTCGAGTACACGGAACTGTGCGATCTCGTGCGCGTGGCCCGCCGCCTTGAGAACGCCTACGCGATCCCGCTCGACATCGAGTTCGGGATCGAGGGGGTCGCGCTTCGCATCCTGCAGGCGCGCCCGGTCGCGACCTTTGCGGTGATCCTGCGCGAGACGGCCGAGAAGTGGCCGCTCCGTCCGGAGCCGCCGGAGAAACCCGAACAGGAGGCGAGATGATCCGCCGCGACGAATCCCTCGAGTATCACGCCGGAAAGCGGCCGGGGAAGATCGAGCTGAAGCCCACGAAGCCTTGTCTGTCCCCGCGGGATCTCCGGCTGGCCTACCTCCCGGGGGCGTCGTTCCCGTCGCAGGCGATCGCGGGAGATCCGTCGGCGGTGTTCCGCTACACCGCGCGCGGCAACCTCGTGGGCGTGATCACGAACGGGTCGGCCGTCCCCGGTCTGGGGAACGTCGGCCCGGCTGCGGCCAAGCCGATGCAGGAGGGGATCGCGATCCTCTTCAAGAGGCTCGCGGATATCGACGTCTTCGACCTGGAGCTCAGCACGCGGGACCGCGAGCAGTTCGTCGAGGCCGTGCGGATGTGCGAGCCGACCTTCGGCGGGATCAACCTGAAGGACCTGAGCGCGCCGGACGGGTTGTACATCTACGATCGGCTTCGCGAGAGCCTGAACATCCCGGTCTTCCACGAAAACCTTTACAGCACGGCGGTCGTGGCGGCGGCGGCGCTCGTGAACGCGCTCGATCTCGTCGAGAAGCAGATCGCGGCGGTGCGCGTCGTCATTTGCGGGGCCGGAACGGTGGGGATCGGCTGCGCGCGACTGCTGTCGCGCATGGGGGTTTCGCCCGAGAACCTCCTCCTCTATGACATCCGCGGCCTGATCCGTCCGGGGCGCGAAGACCTGAGCGAGTACCAGCGAGCCTTCGCGCGTGAGACGGCCGAGCATTCCCTGACGGCCGGGCTCGCGGGCGCGGACGTCTTCATCGGCGCGTCGGCGGGCGGCGTCCTGACGCAAGACATGATTCGCTCGATGGGGCGTTTCCCGATCGTCTTCGCGCTCGCGACCCCCGAGCCGGAGATCGGCTACGAGGAGGCGCGCGCGGCGCGACGGGACGTGATCGTCGCGACGTCGCTCGACGAGCACCCGAACGCGGTCGCCGATCTTCTAAGCTTTCCGTACATCTTCCGGGGCGCGCTCGACGCGCACGCCCGGCAGATCACCGAAGGGATGATGCTTGCGGCGGCGCGCGCCCTGGCCGAGCTCGCGCGCGAGGAGGTCATCGAGGACGTCGTGCGCGCGTATGGCGGCGAGCGGTTCAGCTTCGGCCCGGAGTACCTGTTGCCCAAGCCGATCGATCCGCGGGTCTTCATCCGGGAATCGGCAGCGGTCGCGCAACAGGCTATGGCCGAAGAAGTTGCGCAGCACCCGCTCGAGATGGAGTCGTACCAGGAGAGCCTCTCGGTCCGCATGGGGACCGGACGAGAGACGATGCGGCAGCTGATCATCAAGGCGCGCCAGGAGAAGACGCGCGTGGTCTTCCCCGAGGGGACGAACGAGACGATCCTCCGCGCGTGCCACATCCTCAAAGACGAAGGGATCGCGAGCCCGATCCTCCTAGGCCGCGAGGACGAGATCCGCGCCGAGATCGACCGCCTGGCGCTCGACCTCGGGGGGATCGAGATCCGGGATCCGGGGCGGAGCCCGCGCGCGGAGGCGTACGCCGAGGAATACTTCCGGCTGCGGATGCGGCGCGGCGTGACGCCCGCCTCGGCGCGCGCGCGCGTCGCGAGAAACGAGCTGTTCGCAGCGATGATGCTTCACACCGAGGATGCGGACATGATGATCGCCGGGATCTCGGCGCACTACATCGAATCGCTGCGGTCCGTCCTCGAGGTGATCGGTCCGGCCCCAGGGATCCGCCGCATATCGGGGCATTACATGGCCCTGCTGCCGAAGCAGGTCTACTTTCTCGCCGATTGCGCCGTGAACATCGATCCGGACGCCGAGGACCTCGCGGAGATCGCGATGCTCGCTGCTCGGATGGTCCGGTCCCTGGGAATGACCCCGCAGATCGCGATGCTTTCGTTCTCGAACTTTGGGAGTGTCGACCATCCGTCAACGCGTAAGGTCCGGCGGGCGGCGGAGATCGTGAAGGAGCGGCAGCCGGGGCTCGTGATCGACGGGGAAATGCAACTCGCGACTGCGGTCGATCCCGCGATGCGGCGCGCGTATTTTCCCTTCTCCGACCTGAAGAAGGACGCGAACGTCCTGATCTTTCCCGATCTTCAGTCCGGGAACCTGGCCCTCCATCTCCTGCAGTACATGGGGGAGGCGGTCCTGGTCGGGCCGACCTTGATGGGAGCGCGGCGGCCCGTCCACCTGCTGCAGTACGGCGCATCGGTCGATGACGTCGTCAACCTGACCGCAATGGGGGTCGTGCAGGCGGCAGCGGATCGGCCCCGCCAGGGCGGCAGGGTTTTCGCTTAACGGCAATTCTTTCCGCTGCTCGGCGGAGAAGCTTGGACTCGAGCTCCAGTTCAAGTGGATCGGTGTCCCGTTCCACCGGGAGAGCTCTCGCTGAATTCCAGGTCTTTCAATGAGATGGGGCGAATATCCCTAAAGGGCCCGCGCGAAACGAACGATCTGGATGGCGTGAAGGTGCCGAGGCGGCCGGCGGGGCCGGTCCGTGTCCAATCCAAGCGGAACCGATCGTGCGTGACCCGGCGAGACCTCCGATTCTCGCCGCCTGAGACCTGGGAGATGCAAGGATGTCGATACCGGTAGGTTTGATCGAGCGAATCGACAACCTCGATCCGCTACCGATCACCGCGCAACGGCTGACCGAAGCGATGACGAGGGGCGAGACCAACATTCTCATGATCGCCAAGATCATCGAGTTCGATCAGGCGATCGCGTCCAACGTTCTGCGCGTCGCGAATTCGTCCCTTTACACGGGATTGGCGCAGATCGACAGCCTTCGGGACGCGGTCATGCGCCTGGGGACCGGGACGGTCATGAACATCGCGTTCGATCACAGTCTCAAGATACTGCGGGTCGACGCCCCGATGTACGAACTGACCGAGAACGACCTGTGGCTGCACGGCGCCGCGGCGGCCCTCGCCGTGGACGAACTCGCGCGCGAGAGTCGCAACAACTCGATCCCGGAGCATGCGTCGATCGCCGCGTTGATCCACGACGTCGGCAAGCTCGTGATCGTGCGCTACATGAAGAACGACATCCGAGCCTTCCTCGATCACACCCAGCGGGATCGGATCACCATCATCGAGGCGGAGCGGAAGGTCCTCGGTTGCGAGCACGGAGAGATTGGCGGGGCGATTGCCCGGAAGTGGAAGTTCCCGGAGGAGATCACGCGGGCGATCGAGATGCACCACCACGTGCCCGTCCAGGATCCCGATCCGACGATCGATGCCGTGATGCTGGCCAACCTCGTGGCGAAAACGATCGGCACGGGTCTCGGGGCGGAAGGGATGAACTTCGAGATCGACTTGCAGGCGCCGCGCCGCCTGGGGATCGACAATTACGCCTTCGACCGCGTCGCGCTCCGGACCTCGATCCGGCTGAACGCCCTGAAGGTCGCAAACGGCATCAGCGTCCTCCCGGAGGAGGACGTCGCGTAGATCCCAGGGCGCGCGGCGAATCCCAGGGTTCAGGCCCCTTTGCTGCGCTGGAAGGCGTAGTACGAATAGGCGATCGAGAAGATCGCCGCCCCGCCGACCCCGATGATCATCGCGACCGCGGCCGCCGTCCCGCCGAAGAAGGCCCCGATCAATGAGATGAACCCTCCTGCCACCCAGACCGGCGCCGCCGTACGATGGGTCATCCGCCACGCCGTCTCGTTCGCGAGGGACCACGGCGTGCGGATCCCCACGAACCAGTTGTAGCGGAGCCGGCCCATCTGGTTGCCGAGGACGATGAAGAGGAGGGAGATCACGACGGGCACGGCGATGTCCACTCGCATGCGGGCCCCCTTGGCGGCCGCGATCGAGATCCCCCAGAGGGCGACCATGCTCGCGACCAGCAGCGAACGAAGGACCCGGTAGGAGGCATGGAACTTCGGGTAGCTCTCGCGCCGCGGATCGACGAGCGGGAACAGGAGCATGAGGCCGTAAATGGTGAAGGCCACGGAGAGGGTGCCGAATGCGCCGGCGGCGCGGCTCATCCACGCGTTGACCTGGCCGTGCACGTTCCAGTGCCCCGGAAACCTCTCGGGGAGCGTCGGATAGAGAAGGATCGCGGCGATCACTGACCCGAACAGCAGGATCCAGAGCGGCCAGTCCTCCCGGATAATCCAGCGCCCGAGTCGGTAAGTGGGGCTCACGTTCTTCGAGTCGTCGTCAAGATCTCTCATTTCTTCCTCCTGGGCGGCTTCTTCGTTTCGAGCACGCCCACGGCCCATCCCAGGACCTCCTGGAAGACCGTCGCATCGAGTGAGTAGATGATCGTCTGTCCCTGCCGCTCGTCCGAGACGAGCCCTGCCTGCTTCAGGACCCCGAGATGGTGGGAGATGCTCGGCTTTGACATGGCGAAGCGCTCCGAGATTTCTCCCGCGGTCAGGTTCCCGTGGGACAGGAGGCGTAGAATCTCCCGACGGGTGGGGTCCGAAAGCGCCTTGAATGTCAGGTTGAGGGTCGTTTCGCAAGTCCTCCTGTTTAATTAGATATTTAGCCAATCGTCTAAATATAAACACCCGGGATCGCGGGGTGTCAACAGGGGACTTGGGCCGGTCAGGCGGCGAGGCTCCGCCGGACGACGGCGCCACGCAGGACCGGGTCCGAGGAGTGGCGGTTCAGGATCGTCCTCAGGCTGGTCTCGTTCAGGATCGTCCCGTGCGAGAGGAGCTTGATCCCGCTACCGGTGACGAGGTCCTCGAGCAGGATCATCCCCTCCTCGAGCTCGGTGATCTGAACTGCGAGCCCTTCCTCGCATCCGCCGTGTTTCTTGACGGTCTCGACGACGCTCCCGAGGTGGACGATCACCATCGGATCGTAGTGGGTCCCGGAGTGTCGCGCGATCTCCTGTAGGACCTCGTCGCATCCACGCGCCCGCGGTCCTTCGTTCGCGCGAACAAAGTCGATCACCACGCGGAGGATCCGCGATCGCAAGGGAATCTGGCCGCAGACGATGTGCCCCGGCAGTCCCGAGCCGTCCCAGTTCTCGCACACGTCCCCGATCAGCTCGGCGGCCTCTTCGAATCCGTCGATCTCCCGCAGGATCGCTTTCGATGACAGAAAGTACTGCCAGTCCGGGGAACCGGGGGGCAGGGCAAGATGCCCGATCTCGCTCAGGCGTGCGGCGACGTCGAGACCGCGGATGTACTGGCCGGGAACTCGGAAGCGCCCCGCGAGACCGTTCGAGATCTCCGTGATCCTGGCGCTTCGCCGGGCGGCGCCCGGGAAACGCATGTCGATCAGGCTCACGAGGGCTTCGATCAAGCGATCGGACCTACGCCGGTCCGTCTGCCGGAGTGTATCGAGCTCGGTGCGCATCGCGTTCATCTCGTCGCGAACACGCTTCAGATTCACGATGCCGCGGACCTTCGAGAGGAGTTCTTCGGGCTCGACGGGGCGGGTCAGGAATTCCCGCACACCGAGCCGAAGCGCGTCGGCCTTCGTCTGCGCATCGGTCGAATCGAGGATCATCACGATTCGGATCTCCCGGAATTCCGGGCAGCTGCGGACGTTCCCGCAGAACTCGAGGAAATCCGGTGTCCCGCCGGTGCAGGTTCCGAGGATCAGGTCGGTTGTCTGGCGGCGCAGGACGGCGATCCCCTCGTTCGCATTGGACACGATGAGGAGCCGGATCCCGTCCCGCCTCTCGATCTTCGCGCGGAGATCGGCGAGAGGCTCCTCCTCGTAGCCGACGAGCAGGATGACGGCCCGCGGGTTCACGGCCTGTCGCGCGGTGTCGATGTGGAGTCGGGCACCGGGTCCTTGTCGAGCAGCATCGTGATGGTGATGCGGCGGTTGCGCGGCGAATAGGCGTCCTCGGGATAGCGCGGATCGCGATCGGCGAAGCCGCTGACCTGGGAGATCTGGGAGGTTCGCAGGCCGTGATCGGTCATGATCCGGCGCGCTGCGTTCGCGCGGTCCGCCGAGAGCTCCCAGTTCGTGTAGGAGGGGGAGCCGCGGTACGGCCAGGCGTCGGTGTGGCCCTCGATCCGGACACAGTTGGGCAGGGAGCCTAGCTCGGAGCCGAGGAGCTCCAAGAGCTGCCGCCCGCGCTCGTTCGGGATCGGTCGTCCCGTCTCAAAGAAGACGCCAGTCGAATCCTCGAGGAGCTCGATGCGGAGACCGTCGGCGGTGAGCTTGATCTCGACGTAGTTGCGGACGGAGGAGAGCTCCGGGGTCTTCTTGAGGCGCTCTTCGAGCTTCTTTGCCACGACCTTCAGGCGGTCGCGACGCATGTTCATCGGGTCCGGTTGCACGAGAGGGCGTACCGTCGCGGCCTGCGCTCCTTCCCCCGGCATGATCGAGCTGCCGAACTCCTTGCTCGATCCAAGGGGATTCTGGAAGTACCCCGCGATCGCGGACTTGATGTCGGTGCTCTGGTTGACGAGCCAGAGGACCAGGAAGAGGGCGAACATCGCCGTCATGAAGTCCGCGAGGGCGACCTTCCACGCGCCGCCGTGCCCCCCGGCGGCGTGGCCCTTCTTGCGGACGATGATCCGGATCGGGACCTCGCGGTTCTTGTTGATCATCCCCGGGGTCTCATGCCGCGGCCTTGGTTCTCAGTTTCTTGCAGGCGGTTTCCATTTCGACGAAACTCGGGCGGTCCCCGCTGAAGATCGAACGACGCGCGAACTCGGTCGCGACGATCGGCGTCGCGCCCTTCGCGAGCGCGACAACGCTCGCCTTGATGAAGTGGTAGAACCGCAGCTCGGCCGCGTTCAAGTGCTCGAGCCCGGTCGCGATCGGTCCGACGAAGCCATAGGCGAAAAGCACGCCCAGGAACGTCCCGCTCAGGGCCGCGGCGACGTGCTCGCCGACCTTCTCGATCGGTCCGTTGATCGCCCCCATCGTGACGACGATCCCGAGCACGGCGGCGACGATCCCGATACCGGGGAGCGAGTCGCTGACCTTCTGAAGGGCGAAAGCCGGCCGATTCTCCTGCTCGTGGTGGAGTTCGATCTCGGCGTCCATCATGGCCTCGAGATCGTGCGGCGGGACGCTCCCCAGCAGGACGAGTCGGAGCGAATCGCAGAGGAAAACGACCGCATGATGGTGGCGCAGGACGTTCGGGTACTTCCGGAAGAGCGAGCTCTTCTCCGGCGATTCGATGTGGGATTCGATCGCGACCAACCCGTCACGCTGCGCGATCTGAAAGAGCTCGAAGAGCATCTTCAGGGCTTCGAGGTACAGGGTCCTGTTGAACGGGGAGGGCCGGATCAGGCGCGGGATCGTGTTCCCCAATGCGCGAATCACGGAGGTGGGGGTGGAGATCAGGATCGTCCCTACCGCCGTGCCCACGATGACGATGAACTCCGAGATGTGGAGAAGGGCGGGGATTTTTCCGCCGGCGACCGTAAAGCCGCCGAGCACGGCCGAAACGACGACGATAAGGCCGATCAGGGCAATCATGACTGCTTCGCCACTCTCCCCTCGCCTGCCGCGTAACCGGGCGGACCTGCAGGTGTCCACCGGAGTATCGGACCGAATTCCCGGCACTTGAGCCGGTTGAGGGGTAGCCCTTCTCGGGACTGCGGAGGGGGAAAGGCCTCAGGATCCCCTGTCGAATCGGGCAAAATCGCCCAGCCTTCGTCAACCCATCATGTTCAGGATCGTCTGGACCATCTCGTTCGCCGTCTGCACCATCCGCGAGGCCGCCGAATAGGCTTCCTGTTGCGCGATCAGGTTCACCATCTCCTCGTCGATCGAGACGCCGGATGTGCTCGATCGCATCGAGTCCGCGTGATCGACGAGGGATTGGTGGACCCAGGCGTCGTTCGTGGCATCGCTCACCCCCACGCCGACGGAGGATGCGATGTCAGTATAGAAGTCCCGCAGGGTCTTGCCGCCGATCGTTGCGACCCCCGAGTGCGCGAGCTGCGCGAGCTGAAGCGCCACTGCATTGTCGCCGGACGCGCCGGTGCCGCTCGCGGCGATCGCATCCCCCGACGCCGCGACGGCGTCGCTCAGGCGGATCGTCCGCGCGGTCACGCCCGCGGGATCGAAGAAGTCGACGCCGGTCGCGCCGGCGGGGGTGTACCCGGCTCGATGGATCCGGTTCACCTCCTCCACGATCGTCTGCGTGAAGGTGTCGAGCCGGCCCCGCAGGCTGGGGAGCTCGTTCGACGTCAGGTCGGAGAGGGCCTTGATGCTCCCGCCCTGAAGTTGGATCAGAGCGTTGTTCCCCTGGATGCCCACCCCAAATCCGCCCGCCGGGATCGGCTTCAACTCTACGGTGTGCGCGGTCCCCGCCTCGACGAGCATCGTGTCTCCGGCCACCACGCTGATCGTCCCGTCGCTTTGCGGAAGAACGCGTACGTCCATTAGGCTCGAGAGCTGATCCACGAGGAGGTCGCGCTGATCCTCGACGTCGGGGGCGCTCTGTTCGCCTCCGCGTGTGCTCAGGATCTCGACGTTCAGGGCCGCGATCTGTGAAGCGAGCTGGTTCGCACTGCCGACATCGGACCGCAGGCGATCGGCCGTCTCGGTCGTCACCTGCGTGATCTGCGTGTCAAGGGTATGCAGGCGCTGCGCGAAGCGCTCTGCCGAGGATCGAACCATGTCCCGGTTCGTCCGGCTGGCGGGATCGTTCGCGAGATCGCCGAACGATTGGAAAAGCCCGTCGAGCGCGGACGAGATCCCCGTGTCGGAGGGTTCGTTGATCGCCGCCTCGACCTCCCCGAGCAGATCGCGCATCGTGGACGAGTTGCCGAGCAGTCCGCTTTCTCGGCGGTATGCGGAATCGAAGAACTGATTTCGCGCGCGCGTGACCCCGTTGTCGGTAACCCCGCGCCCGATCTGTCCGTCCGGGGTGAAGAGGGGGGTCTCGGCGACCAGGCTCAATGTCTGCTTCGTGTAGCCCGGTGTCTGCGCGTTCGCGACGTTGTGGGCCGTGACGGCCATCGCCCTCTGGTGCGTGAGGAGCGCGCTTCGCGCGATGCTCAGGATGCTCGAGAGGGACATCGCTATGCCCTCCTGTTGCAGAAGATCCCGAAGGATTCGCCCGGGACGATCTTCCGCGCGGAGGTCGCATAGCCGGGTTCGGGATCGGCGGCAGATGAAAAGATCGCTTGCAAGAACGCCTCGCCCGTCTCGATCGCCCGCGCGATCACCGTGCTGTTGATCGCCGCCTCTCGGGCGACCTCATGCGCGGCGAGTCGCAGCGCGGCGCGCTCCGTCTCGAGTCGGGGCGGGACATTGTTGCCAAGGATCTCCTCGAGACGCTCGATGGGCGGGGGGGCCATTCCGGCCAGCATCCCGACGATCCGCGTGCGCTGCACGCGCGCCTGCTCGAGCGTGAGCAGGATCCGGCCGATCTCATCAACGCTTCCGTTGATGGCGTCGGGATCGCCGGCGGCGATCGCCCCCCGCTGTCGAACGAGGGAATCCCGGAGATCGCGAACGAGCGCGGCCTCGCCGTGCAGAGCCTCTGCGAGCTCGTCGATCCTGCGGGTCGTTTCCTCGTCCGCACGTGCCGATGTGCGCATGGTCCGTCCGTCCTTCCTTCCTGATCAGCTCTCCTCGGCGCGGTCTTTCTCGGCCAGGCGCCGACTGAGCTGGTGGTACAAGGCCTCTCCGAGGCCCCTCTTCATGTGCTCCGCCGCCTCGCTAGCGAGCCGATCGTCCATGATCGACGTGAACATCTCTTCCCCCGGGCTTGGTTCAAGGAGTCCCGCGGTCGTGTTGCTCGAGCGCATCGCGGCGAACAGCTGGCGGATGAAGACCGCCTCGAGCTCGTGCGAAGCCTGCCGGAGATCGGCGCGCTCCTCGCGCGGGAGCGGGGAGCCGATCGGCTGCGGTCCGCCGGAAAGCGGCGTGGAGCTCATCGGATCACGAGCTCGGCGTTCAACGCGCCGGCGGCGCGGAGCGCTTCGAAGATCGCGACCGTCTCGTCCGGCGTGGCGCCGGCCGTCGCGAGGCCCGCGGCGACGTCCTGCACGGAAGCCTGCGGCTCGACGCGGACGAATCCCGCCGGGGCCGCTTCCCCTTTTCCCTCCGCGCTGGCGTCCCCGCCGGCGGTTCCGGCCTTCGGCGCCGTTCCACCGATCTGGAGGGTGATCCCCTTGTGGTGGACGACCGCCGTGCCGACTGTGACGTCGCCCCCTGCGACGACGGTCCCCTCGCGCTCGTCGATCACGATGCGCGCTGGCCCCTGGAAGCGAACCGTCAACGTGTCGATCGCGGCCATGACACCCAGGCTGCTGCCGCCTGCCGCGTCCTTCGGAGTGATCGAGATCGCGCCCGGATCCTCGACCGTGGCGGTCCCTTCGCCGATCGCGGTGTTGATCGTGGTCGCGATGCGGGTCGCGACTCCGAGATCCGGATCGCGCAGGAGCAGCCTGGGCTGCGTCCCCGTGGCCGCGGGGGGCGGGTCGACCTCGAGGATTCCGCCCTGCGTGAGCATCCCCGCGTTGCCGCGCTTTCCATACGATGCGCGGCCGCCCTCGTCATCGATGCGGACCGATCCCTGCGCCGTCGCGATCGGCGGCATCCCCGGATCGGTGATGAGCGGGGTGATCCAGAGTGTCCCGTTGTGAAGAGAGGTCGCGTCCCCGAGCGCTGAGACCTGGACGTCGAATCGACCGCCGGCGCGAAGATAAGGGGAGACCTCGGCCGTCACGAGGACCGCCGCCACGTTGCGGAGGCGGATCCGATCGGATGGAACCTCGACGTTGAAGCGCCTCAGCAGATTGATGACCGATCGTACGGTGGGGTTCTGGGAGGACGTCGCGCCGAAGCTGTGATCGCCCGTGCCATCGAGGCCGACGACGAGGCCATAGCCGACGATCCGGCGGGGGACGTCTCCCTGGCGGATCGTTAGATCGGCGATCCGCGCCTGGTTCTGTGTCGGGGCCGCGCTGCCGGACGGAGCGATGAGAAGCAGCACCGCGGCCACGGTCAAGAAGCCGGAGAGGAACCCGGCGCGCCTGCGAACCCGTTCGCGCGTCATGGCCACAGAATCGAGAGGATCCGCCCGAGGATGCTCCGCCTCGGGCCGATCTTCTTCCCCGTGTACCCGAATGACGCATCGGCGATCCGACTCGAGTGGATGATGTTCGACGGCGGGATATCTTCCGGTCGCACGGTCCCGGTCAGCGCAATCTCCTGATCGCGCCCGTCGACCGTCACCTTCTTCCTCCCCTCGATCTGCGCGTTGCCGACGTTGTCGATCGCAGTCACGCGTACGCTCAGCGTCGCGACCAGATCCCCTTCGCGGTTCGTTTCCCCGATGTCGCGCGAGTCGCCCTGGAGGCCGGCCGTGACCTCGGTCGCCCCGATCGCGTCCTTTCCTTGGGCGCGCGCGCGGAGGCCCGCCTGGGTCGAGCGGTCGGCGCTCGCGGTGCGGGATGCGTATTCGCGCGCGGACGTTTGCTCGTCGATCACGACCATCAGAACGTCGCCGACGCGGAGCGGTGCGCGGTCGGAGATCCACGAGGCCCGCGCGGTTGGGGGAGCCGATGAAGGCGCAGGTGGAGGCGCGGGGGGCGTCGCCACGGTGGATGCCGCGCCTGCCTGCGCCGGGGGGGGCTGCGGGGCCGGCTGGCCCTGCGGCGCGGGCGGCGTTTGGGGTGCGGGCTGCGCCGGCGGCGCCTGCGCCCGCGCGCCGATCACGTTCGCGATCGCCATGCAGGCGAAGGCGAGCGTCATCGCGCACAGGATCCGTTTCATCGATTCCCTCCTATCGAGAGGATCGCTCTCCCCGGGGCGGTGGCCGTCCCGGTGAGGCGCTCTCTGCGGCCCGCGACGCGGGCGCGCACGCACTCTCCCTTGCGCGCCGAGTTCATGGCGATCCCCGTCACCGAAACGATGACGTCGCCGCGGCGCCAATCCATCCGAATCTCTTCGCCCGACGTGATCAGGATCGGTGAGACGACGGCCGGCCATGCTGCGACGTCCCCCGCGGCGAGCGGCCGGCGGACCTCCCAATTGAGGCCGGGGGCTTCATGTCGCGCCCCTGCCGGGGGCCCGAAGCGGACGCGCTCCTCCGGTCGCAGGTCGCCCGGGGCGATGCGCGAGCCGGAGGAGAGGGAGCGCGCGGCGACGAAGACCGTGTCGATCGTTCCTGCGCGCACGCGAACGGCGCCGGCATCCTCCTGCGCCGGGCCATTCGCTTGCGCATATTCATTCGCGCGCGTCGCGTCCTTCGCCTGCGCGTCGCCTTCGTCGCGCTTCCACGCGAGGGCGAACCACCCCTCCGTTCCCTTGCCGACGAGCCGGAAGGGTGCGTCGGCCGGGACCGATTCCGCCCCGCGTCCCCACTCCAAACGGACCGTGGATTCGGGGACCCTCCACTCGGTCGCGATCACCGCGGTCACGCGCGGCGCGATTGCCGGCGCGGGTCGGGTCGCGCTCGAGTCGTCGGGGGTGCCGCGGACGACTCCGCCCGCGACCCCGACAAACACGCCCGCCGCCATCCACGCGAGAGCGTGAAACCTACCGGATGATTTCATTGGTCTTCTGCATCATCTCGTCGCCGGCCTGGATCGCCTTCGCGTTGATCTCGTAGGCGCGCTGGGCGGCGATCATGTCCGTCATCTCCTGGACGATCTCGACGTTGCTCGACTCGAGAGCGCCCTGCGTCGTCCGGCCGAAGCCTTCGTCCTGCGGCAGCCCGGTGATCGGCTCGCCCGATGCCGCGGTCTGGATGTACTCGTTCTCTCCGATCGCCTGCAGTCCGTTCGGATTGAGGAATCGCGCGAGCTCGATCTTCCCGATCTCCGTGGGGGTCGAGCTGCCCTGCGTGACCGCGCTTACCGTCCCATTCGGGGAGATCGTGATCTGCGTCGCCTCTGCGGGGACCGTGATCCCAGGCTGGACTGCGTAGCCGTCGGCCGTCACGAGCGCCCCCGAGTCCGAGAGACTGAAGCTTCCGTCGCGCGTGTAGGCGATCGTCTTCCCGTCGGGCCGTTCGACCTGGAAGAAGCCGTCCCCCTCGATCGCGAGGTCGAGCGGGCGGTCGGTCCGCTCGGGCGCGCCCTGCGCGTTCAGACGCTCGATGGCCGAGACGCGGACCCCCTTCCCGATCTGGATCGGCGCCAGGGTCCCGCTGGAGCCGTAGTTGACGACGCGCGCCCCCTGGACCGATTCGTACAGGACGTCCTCGAAGTTCACGCGACTGCGCTTGAATCCGGTCGTGTTGACGTTCGCGAGGTTGTTCGCGATCACGTCGATCATCTTCTGTTGCGCGGTCATGCCGCTTGCGGCGGTGCGAAGACCCGAGTTCATGCCTCAACTCCTTGGCGCGACGGTCCGGTAATCCGCGGGCGGTGGGCCGCGATCAGACCTTTCCGACTTCGCCGGTGACGATGCCCAAGACGCTATCCATCGCCCGAAGGGCATCGATGTTCGCCGAATAGGCGCGCTGGATTGTGATCATGTCGACCATCGAGAGGATGGGATCGATGTTTGCGTCCTCGACCGATCCCTGGTGCACGATCGTGCCGCCTGAGTCGACCGGGCTCGTGGCCGAAGTTGGAATGAACCGGCCCTTCTCCTCCTTCAGGAGATTGGCCGGATCCGCGACGTTCTCGATGCGCAGGCGGCCGGCATAGGTTCCGTCCACGAAGATCGTGCCGTCGCCACGAACGTCGGCGTTGCCGCCACTCAGGACGATGGCCCCCTCGGGCCCGAGGAGGGGATCGCCGTGCGGGTCGGTCAGTCGCCCCTGGCCGTCGAGCGTGTACGAACCGCCGCGGGTCAGGCGCTCGCCGAGGTTCGTGCGGACCACGAAGAAGCCGGGGCCCTGAAGCGCGAGATCGAGAGGCCGCGATGTGTCGCGCAATGTCCCCTGCTGCAGATCGAGGGTCTCGACGGGCACCGCTCCCGCTCCTTCCGCACCCGGCACGATGTGCGCCGCGAGGCGGTCCGCCTTGAAGGCGTCGGTCTCCGAGTTGGCCAGGTTGTTCGCCGTGACCTCCTGCAACTTCAGGTAGTAGGAGAGCGAATGGGCCGTATTCACGATCGCCTGGATCGGCATGCTTCCTCCTCACCCGGACGGTTCGACGGTCCGGGCAACCGGATCAGCGGAGCAAGGGGCGTACCGCGCCGGTCGTCGACGCGATCTGGGCTGCAAGATGTTGCCGAGTCTCGACTTTGGCGACCGGACGATCCTCGCCGCCCTCCCGCTGCGGAGCGGCGAATCCTTCCGGTCGGAAGATTCTTCCGCCCCGGCGGGCGCGGCGCTCCCGGACGCTCGGCGTGGTCATGCGGATCCCGTCCTGCGCAAGCCGCCTGCGGCGCGCGAGCGCGGCCGTGGGCAGCTGCTGCATCGGAACGCGCGCCACAGCCGGGACCCGACCGCGGGCCGTCGCCAGGATCCCGGCGATCACGCCGATTCCGATGAGGCCGGCCCCGATTGCGATCGTGCCCGCCCCCCGCGCGGACAGCGACGAGAGGTTCGCCCACCGCAGCAGGGACGAGAGGTTCACGCACTTCAGCAATGCCGGGAAGCTCGCCGACCTGATCGCGTCCGATAGGTGCGCCGGTGCGAGCAGGTGCGGGAGCTGCTTCTCCAAGAAGACGAACGTGAGTTTTCCCTTCGTCGCGATTGTGGGGGCTTGACCCGCCAAACCGAAGACGGCAGTCGAGATCAGAACCGGGATCCAGATCGTTCGCTTCATCTTGTCCTTCCCTCACCGCGAGGCGGTTCCTTGTGGACGGTGCCCGCGCCCGGGCATCCGTGTCACGCGGCCTCCTCGCGTCGCAGGATCCGCTCGCGCAGCCTCTCGATCGTGCGCGAGTGGATCTGTGACACGCGAGATTCCGTGATGTGCAGCACCTCGCCGATCTGGCGGAGGTTCAGCTTCTCGTAGTAGTAGAGCGACAGGATGAGTCGTTCCTTCGCCGACAGCCCGGCAACCGCATCCCGGAGCTCGTCGAGCGTTTCTTCCCGCAGAAGCGAATCGCCGGGATCTCCCGATTGAGGATCGGCGATCGTTTCGGAGAGTCGCGTCCCCTCGCGCCCGTCACCCGGGCGGGAAGCGGGGTCGAGCGCCATCAAGACCGGTCCGTCCGCCTCGCCGATCCAGCGGTGACACGTCTCGAGGTCGATTCCGAGATGTTCGGCGATCTCGGCCTCGACCGGCGCGCGTCCGAGGCGCTGTTCGAGCTCCGCGCGCGCCTTCGCGATCTTGCGGTTCCGATCGCGCACCGAGCGCGGGACCCAATCCCAGCTGCGCAGCTCGTCGAGCATCGCGCCGCGGATCCGCGGCATCGCGAACGTGCTGAAGGCGAGCTGACGCGCCGGCTCGAAGCTCTCGAGGGACTGCACGAGCCCGACCGTGCCGGCGCTCACGAGATCCTCGATGTCCAGCTCGGGCGGAAGCCGCCTCGCCATCTCGCGGGCGGCGTGATGCACGAGACCGATGTACTGATCCAGGAGCCGACAACGGGTATCGTTGTCGCCGTCCGCGCGGTAACGCTCCCAGAGCGCGTCGGTCAGCGTCGTCATCCCTCGGCTCCCCCAGCGTGCGCCGCGAAGGCTTCCGATCCCCGCTCAGATTCCGATCCTCCGGGCGCGGGGGAGAGCAGGCGTGCTGCGATCGCGGCGATCCCGGCGGGGGCGGGGTGGCGCAACAACTCGCCCGGCGTGCGGACGGCCGCGCGGAATGTGGGATCCTCCTCGACCGCTCCCAGGTAGCCGATGGTCCTGCGGAGGAACCGGCGGGAAGCGAGATCGCAGCGCGCGAACGCCGCGGGGCCCTCCTCCTCGCAGAGCGTTCGGTTGACGACGAGATCGATCGGCAGACCGGGCGAGCGGATGGTCGCGATCTTGATGAGTGCGTAGGCGTCGGAAAGCGACGTTGGTTCTGGTACGACGACGACCACGAGGCGCGTCGCGCGCATCGACGCGAGCATCGGGCTCTCGATGCCCGGACCCGCGTCGATCACGACCGCATCGAACGCCTCGAACGTCGAGGTGAGGCGCAGGTGAAGGCGCGCCCGATCGACGGGAGAAAGCCGATAGAGGGACTGCGTGCCGGACTCGATCGGGAGGAGCTCAAGCTGATCGGCGACGGGGACGAGGAGATCGCCCGGGTCGGTCCGACCCGAAAGGACTCCCTCGATCCCGGCGCGGGGGCGCACGCCGAGCATCACGTGGAGGTTCCCCTGGTTGTGGGATCCGTCGACCAGCAGCACGCGCCTCCCGCGGCTCGCGAATTCAGAGGCGAGCGCCACGGAGAGAACGGACTTGCCGACGCCTCCCTTCCCGCTCCCGACTGCGATCACGGGATTTCGATTGCGATCGCCGGTCATCGCGCCCTCGCCTTCGCGCGACCGCCGAAGAGCCGCGCCACGTGCGGGGCGACGGCCTCGACGGGCGGCGTCGCGACGGCTGCGCGCACGCTGTCGGGGATCATTTGCCCGTCCGCAACCCATCGCATCGGCAGCTCGAACTCCGTCGCGAGATCGAAGACATTCCGGTCTTCGGAGCATTCGTCGATCTTCGTTGCGACCAGGTGGGTGATCCCGTAGGGCCTGTGCGCCTCGACGATCCCTCGGGCGACCGATCGCCGCAGTCCCGCCGGGATCGCGAGATGGATCTCGTCCGGTCGAAGCAGACGAAGGAGGGCCTGTGCTGCGGCCGCGTCCTCGGACTGCCCCGGACCTCGTCCCGGCGTGTCGATCAAGATCACGTCGCTCCCGCGCAGCCGGCGCAGCGCGCGCGGGATGTCCTTCGTCTCGTAAACCGTCTCGACCGGGACGCGCGAGAGAGCCGCGTAGATCTTGAGTTGCTCCATCCCGCCGATCCGGTACGTATCGAGGCAGACGAAGCCGACGGAGCGCGTGCCGAACACGCCCGGGTGATTCGCGAGCTTCACGATCGTCGTCGTCTTCCCTGCTCCCGTCGGTCCGACGATCGCGATCATGATCCGCCCCTCGCTCGTCGGGGCGGGCGCCATGCACGTCATCTCGGTGGGGAAGCGGGAAGGGATCAATGTTTCCCGCTTCCGCGCCTCCGCGGTTTCCGGATCCGCTGCGATCAGTTCGAACTCCGGCCGAGCGAGCTCGTCAAAGGTCTTTCTCACCGAGAGAACGACGGCGTCGGCGCCGATCTCGCTCGTGGCGCGGGCGAGAAGGACGGTGAGATTCGGTCCCGTGAATCGATCAAGCGGCATAGGGGATCTCCCAGATTGCGACGGTCTGGATCGGCGTCTGGGCCGGCAGCTCGGCGAGCGAGACCACCGGGAGGCGCGGGATTGCGGACTCGATCAAGCGGCGAATGCCGACGCGCAGCGCCGGTGGGGTGATGAGCGCGGGCACCTGTCCGTCGCGCTTGTTGAGCGCGATGGTCCGCGCGAGCGAGTCGATCGCTCCCGAGAGCTGCTCGGGTTCGAGCATTTTCTGTGCGTCGTGTCCCCTTGGGCTGAAGAGCTGCATCAGCCCGACCTCGAGCTTTGGCCCGACGGCAACCGCGCGGAGCGGCGTCTCGCCGCCTCCGAGGATCTGCACGATCACGTGCGAGAGCGAGCGGCGGACCTGCTCGGTCAACGCCTCCGGGTCCTTCGTCGTCTCGGCCGCGTCGGAGAGGGTCTCGAGGATCGACACGAGATCGCGGATCGGGATCCCTTCACGCAGCAGACGCTGCAGGACCCGGTGGAGTGTTCCGAGGGAAACCTTGTTCGGAATCACGTCCTCGATCAGCGCGGGATGCGTCTCTTTCAGCCCGTCCAGGAGTTCGCGTACGTCCTGGCGGGTGAGCAGATCGGCGGCGTGCTGGCGGATCGTTTCCATCAGATGGGTCGACAGGACCGCCTGCGCCTCGACGACCGTGTATCCTGCGGCCTCGGCGTGTGTGCGCTGGTCCGGCGCGATCCACACGGCGGGGATACCGAAGCTCGGATCGATCGTCGAGATTCCCTCGAGCGGCGTCTCGCCCCCGTTGACCGCGAGCGCGAGGAGATGCCGCGGTAGGATAGATCCCCCCGCGATCCGCACGCCGCGCATCTTGATCGCGTATTCGTTGGCGGGGATCTGGATGTTGTCGCGGATGCGCGCCGGCGGGACGATCATCCCGAGTTCAAGCGCGAGCTGCTTGCGCATGATCCCGATCCGCTGCAGGAGGTCCCCCTTTTGCGACTCGTCGACGAGCGGGACCAGCGCGTAGCCAATCTCGACCTCGAGCGGCTCGATCGCGAGGATCTCTCGGATCGGGGGAGCGCCGGACGGCAGGCCCGAGGCGGACTCGGCTTCCTGCCGGAGCTGCTCGGCGTCCGCCGCGTCCTCTCTCGCGTGGGCGCGTCGTTTCACGAAGAAGGCGAGCGTCGCGCAGCAGACGGCCAAGAAGAGGAAGGGGACAGCGGGGAGGCCGGGCACCGCGGCAAAAAGCCCCAAGATGGCCGCAGCGGTCCAGATAGCGCGTGGACTTCGCGTGAGTTGCGAGCCGATCGCAGGGGCCATCGCGGTCCCGCCCGAACCGTAGGTCACGAGGATCCCGGCCGCGGTCGAGACGATCAGCGCCGGAATCTGCGTCACGAGACCGTCGCCGACGGTGAGCGAACTGTAGGTCGTGATGGCCTCGCGGGCCGACAGCCCGCGCTGGGTCATCCCGATGATGAAGCCGCCGACCAGGTTGATCGCCGTGATCACGATCCCGGCGACCGCGTCGCCCCGGACGAACTTCGCGGCGCCGTCCATCGATCCGTAGAAATCGGCGTAGCGATTGATCTCTTCCCGGCGCCGGCGCGCCTCCATCTCGTCGATCAACCCGGCGCCGAGGTCGGCGTCGATGCTCATCTGCCGGCCCGGCATTGCGTCCAACGTGAAACGCGCGGCGACCTCGGCGATGCGCCCGGCGCCCTTCGTGATCACGACGAAGTTGATGATGACGAGGATCAGGAAGAGCACGAGCCCGACGATCGTGTTTCCTCCGATGACGAAGTTGCCGAACGCGGCGATGACCTGCCCCGCATGCCCCGTGCTCAGGATGAGCCGCGTGCTGCTCACAAGCAGCCCGAGTCGAAAGAGCGTGATCAGCAGGAGCAGGCTCGGGAAGATCGAGAACTCGATCGGGTCGCGCGCCGACAGCGTCACGAGCAGGACCACGATCGACAGGGCGAACGACAACGCCAGAAATCCGTCGAGCATGAACGGCGGAAGAGGAACGATCAGGAGCGCCACCACGATGACGACGCCGATCGCGAGATAGGTCTCCGCCGTCGGCGAGATCGACCACCGCGACCGGGCAGGCGCGTCGGCGCGCGCCTGCTCCTTGCGGTGGAGCGGCGCAGCCGTCGTCCGCGGCCTCCCCGCCGTCGCGGAGCGCACGGGAGACGCGGTCGCTGCGAGGTTCACGCTCACAAGGCCCTCCCGGCGGTACGCGCGTCAGGGAGGAGTCCGCGGAGTTTGCCGCGCCTGCGGTAGATGAAGGCCAGGATTTCCGCGACGGCGGCGTAGAGCGCAGGCGGAATCGGGTGGCCGACCTTCGCCGTCGCGAGGAGGGCGCGCGCGACCGGCCGGTTCTCGACGATCGGCACGTCCGCCTTGCGCGCGATCGCCCGGATCCGCTCGGCGAGCTTGCGCTGTCCCATCGCGATGACGATCGGCGCCGGCGCGACCGACGTGTCATAACGCAACGCGACCGCGATCTCGGTCGGGTTCGTGATGACGACGTCCGCGAGCGGTACGCGCTGCAACATCCTCTTACGCGCCATCGCCAGCGCCGCAGAGCGGATCCGGCTCTTCACGAGCGGGTCGCCTTCGGTCTCGCGGTGCTCGAGGATGATCTCCTGCCGCGTCATTCGGAGGCTCCGTTCGAGCTGGAAGCGCTGGTAGGCGTAGTCGACCACGGCGAGCGCAAGGAATGCCAACCCCGTCAGTGTGGCGAGCCGGGACACGACGGTCTTCAGGACGGTCGCGATCTCGCTCGGTCCGGCCCCGGTCAGCGAGACGATCTCCGGCCAGCTCTGCCGGATCACGAGCCACGTGACGAGGGCGAGCGCGGCGAGCTTCGCAATCGATTTCGCGAGCGTGAAGATCGCGTCCAGGTTCACGAGGCGCCGGATGCCCCGCATCGGGTCGATGTTCGACCACTTCGGCATGATCGGCTTCCAGGTGAAGAGCCCGCGCGTCTGCACGAGGTTCACGAGCACCACCGTCACAACGAGCGCCGTCGCGAACGGCAGGATCGCGAGGATGAAGCCGCCCGTGGCGTCGCGGATAATCAACGCGCCGCCGGCGGGCGTCATCGCGCCGGAGGAGAGGGAACGCGCCGATTCGCGCAGCAGCCGCGTCGAGTACTCGGTAAGCGATCGGCCGGCGGCGAGCGAGAGCGCGGCGGTCCCGGCGAGCAGGACGCTCGCGCTCGAGATCTCGACGCTGCGCGCGACGCGCCCTTCCTCCCGCGCCTCCTGTCGCCGACGTGGAGTTGGGGCTTCGGTCCGTTCCTGGGCGCTCGTGTTGTCGGCCATATCAGGGTCCCGTCGCCAGCGGCCGGAAGCTCTCGACCGCCGATTGCACTGCGCCGGGCAGCTCGCGCATCCATCCGTTGACCGCGGTGGCGACGAAGGGGAGCGACGCGCCGACCATCACGAGGCCGACGCCGATCGTGATCGGCAATGCGACCATCATCGCGTTCAGATGCGGCACCGCGCGGCTCAGGATCGCCAGCGCCAGGTTCGTGAGGAGAAGGGCGACCATCACCGGCGCCGCGGTGCGGAGCGAGGTGGTGAAGAGGGTCGTCAGGAGCAACGCGCTCGTCCGCCCTCCGGTCTCGATGCTCATCGGCATTCCCGGCGGGAGGATGCGCAGGCTGTCCGCGAGTCCCTTCAGGAGGATCAGGTGCCCGCCGACCGACGTGTAGATCAGAAGGGCGAGGAAGGCCTTCAGCTGGCCGACACCGCTCGCCTGGATGTCCGGCATCGGCGCCAGGGCCGGTCCGAGCGAGAGCCCCATCTGCAGGGACACGACCTCGCCCGCGTATCCGACCCCTTGCACGATCACCGCCGCCGTCAGCCCGATGACGAGCCCGACGAGCATCTCCATCACGAGCCCGAAGGGGAGATCGAGCATCCGATCGGAAAGCACGGTCCGAGGCGCGCCCGGCACGAGCAGGATCGCGAGCAAGATCGTCGTGGCCACCCGCGCCCGGTGCGGCCAGGCGAGCATCGACCAGAGTGGGGCCGAGAACATCATCCCGCCCAGCCGGGCCGAGATGAACACGAACGTCGGCCAGTTCTGCGGACTCAGGATTTCGGTGATGAAGTCCGGCATCAGCCCGCCAGCGTCCCCAGGTTGTGGAAGATTCCGATCAGGTATTCGATCAGCCGCGAGAGGACCCAGGGGAGCGTCAGGATGAAGACGGCAGCGAGCGCAATGAGCTTCGGGATGAAGGTCAGCGTCTGCTCCTGGATCTGGGTGACCGCCTGGATCAAGCTCACGATGATGCCGATCACGAGCGCGGTCAGGAGCATCGGGCCGGCGACCGACAGCGCGAGCCACACGGCCCGGCGGATCAGCTCGACCGCGAGGTCACTCGACATCGCATGCCTCCCGTATGACGCGCGTCGCCGGCATCACGGACCCTTGAAGGACTGGACGAGGTTCTGGACCACGAGGGTCCATCCGTCGGCCAACACGAAGAGAAGCAACTTGAACGGCAACGAGACCATCATCGGCGGGAGCATGAACATTCCGAGGCTCATCAAGACCGATGCGACGATCACGTCGACGACGATGAAGGGCAGGAAGATCACGAAGCCCATCTGAAAGGCGGTCCGAAGCTCGCTCGTCACGAAAGCCGACACGACGGCGACGGTCGGGATCTCGTCGACCGAGCCGGCATCCGACGCCCCCGACATCTCGGTGAAGACGGCCAGGTCCTTCTCGCGCGTGTTTGCGAGCATGAACTCGCGAAACGGCTTGACGCCGATCTTGTAGGCATCGGCCTGCGTGATCTCGCCGCGCATGTACGGCTGCACCGCCGTCCGGTTGGTTTCCTGCAGGACCGGGTTCATCACGACCCCCGTCAGCAGGACCGCGAGCGCGACCAGGATCTGCGTGGGCGGGCTCGACTGGGTCCCGAGCGCGGGGCGCAGGAACTGCAGGACGATCAGGATCCGCGTGAAGCTCGTCATCAACAGAAACAGCGTCGGCAGGAGCGTCAGCAGCCCCATGAAGACCACGAGCCCGACCGCTCCCGACAGATGAAGCGCGTTCGGTCCCTGGCCGAGCGTGATGTCGATCTGCGGGGGAGCCGGCACCGGCGCGATTGCCGGGGGGGCGGCCATCGCCGCGCCCGCGATCAACGCGAGCGCGAGCGCGAGCAGCGTGATCCGGCCGAGCAACGGAAGCCGGACGCGAAAGACCGCGGGCATCGGGTGGGGAGCGGTCTCGACCGGCCGGAGCGCGGCGCGCCGCTCCTCCTCGTCGAGCTCGGTCAGCAGGCGCGTCCCATTCTCGGCGACCGAGACAACGAGGACGCGGTCCGCGACACGGATCAGGGCGACCCCTTGCTTCGGGCCGACCGAGATCCGCTTCAGGACGCGAAGCGGAACCCCTTCGACCTTGCTCGATCCCCCGCCCCCTCCCTGAACGCGCTTCAGCAAGTGCACGGCCAGAAAGAGCAGCCCCAAGGTCACCGCGAATGCGGCGAGCATGCCCACGTATCCGGATCCGATCACGCCGCGTCCTCGAGGCCCTGTTCCTGCGCTGGCCCCTGGCTCACCGGATTCCCGGCTCCCATCTGGCTTCCCTGCGTGTGGAGAATGCGCGTGACGCGAATTCCGAAACGATCACCGACCACGACGACTTCGCCCTGCGCGAGCTTGCGGTCGCTCACATAGATGTCGACCGGCTCGCCGACGGCGCGATCGAGCTGCACCACCGAGCCGACCCCGAGGTGCAGGACGTCCTGCACCGTCATGTTCGCGCGTCCGATCTCGACGATCAGGGGCATCGAGACATCGAGCAGCGCCTCGAAGGAACCGGCGCCGGCGGATCCACCGCCGGACATCAAGTCATTCTCATCGACGTGGGGACGGAATGCCCGCCGCGGCTGGTCGGCTGTCACAGGACTCTCCCTTCATTGACGTGTTCCGGCCTCTCCGAAACCGGAACCGTTATGGGTTGCAGGATCCGGAGCGCCATGCGTCGCTGGCGCTGCCCGAGGGAACCTAGAAAGCGCACCCGCCCGTTCACGAGGACCTCGACGGGCGCATCGACCGGATGACCGGTGTGGATCACCTGACCTTCCCTGAGTTCGCCGAGTGCGCGGGTGCTCAGGAAGATCGTGGGAAATCGGGCAGACAGCGAGAGATTCGCGTGCGAGAGGCCGGGAATGGCGGCAAGGGGAGGCGTGCCCGCGCCCTGGGCTGGGGCTTTCGCGTCACGCGGCTGCCGAACCATCGTCCTGTCCAGCAGGAACGACTCCACCGCTTCCATCGGCATTCCCAGCGTGAGGTAGCCGCTCGCTTCCCCGAATCGGACCTCACAGAGCGCGGCGAGGACGTTCTCTTCGCGGGGGACGATCTCGAGCATCTCGGGATCGGATTCGAGTCCCGCGATTTCGGGCTCGATCGCGATGTCGTCCTGCCATGCTTCACGAAGGAGTTGGCACACGCGGTCCGCGCAGCCGCGCGCGATCCGCCCCTCGATCTCGCTAAGGGGACGCTTGGCGGCGCAGGCCTCCGCGGGGCCGCCCAGCACGCGATCGACGTAGGAGAGGGCGAGATCGATGCTGAGATCGCAGACCCCCCGCCACGCGCCCGATCGGAACACGAACGAGGCGCTGGGGCTCCCAAGCGAGAGGATGAGCTCGCAGAACGCGACCTGATCCACACCGACGAGCTTCACCTCGGCCGCGCCGAGGCGAAGCGAGAGCCAGGACTCGAAGGCCGCAGCGAAGCGGCCGTAGATTGCCTCGCACGCCGCCCTGCGCTCCTTCGAGATCCTCCGAGGGCGGGTAAAGCTGTACGGGACGACCTCGGCGGCCATCGTTCCCACCGTCGGATCCGGCGTGCCGCCGCCTTCCGTCCCGCGGAAGAGGATGTCGATTTCTCTTTGCGACAGGCTCTTGCTCATCGCATCACCTACTGGATCACGAACTGGGGGAGGTAAACGTTCATCCAGCGCGCGTTTCCGGTCAACGGCATGACCGCGGCCGCCAGATCCCGCTTCAGGTGGTCGCGCGCCCCCGGCGCCGTGAGCATCTCCATCGATTCGTTCTCCAGCGTCTCGATCACCTTGTCGCGTACGCGAACGTCGTTCTCGCGCAGCGTCGCTTCCGATTTCGGGTCGGGGACCTCGAACGCGACCGTGATCATTAGGAAGTGGACGCCCTGGGTGCCGGCGGGGTTCACGATGATGTTCTCGATCTGGTAGATGACTCCCTTCGCCTCGGGGGACTGCTTCGTCTCGTCCGCGTGCGCCGGGGCGGCCGCATGCTTGGCGCTGCGGGCCGAAATGATCTTCGGGGCGATGACCATGCTTCCCGTTGCCCCGCCGAGGACGAGCGCCCCCCCGAGGACTCCCAGGAGAAGGATCTTGTTCGGTGGTCCGCTCATCGGTTCCAGTTCCCTTCCGTCATGGATCCCTTCCCACCCTCCGCGACCGTCGCGGCCGTCTGATGCCCCCGAAACGGCATACCGGCAGCCCTCGGCGGAGTGCGACACGCTCTTCAAAGCAACGGTCGTACCACTTCGGGCGAATCCGGGGCCTCCCTTCAATTCGCCCGCGTGATGGCTCGATCTCCTTGTGACTTATTCGGTTGCGGGTTCTCAGGGGAGGTGGGGATGGGTGACTTCGTCCCGTCGCGCGCGGGCGAATCCAGGGAGGCAGAAAAGGTTTCCGGTCTAGGGCGGTCGTTCTTGCCGGATGAGGCGCCAGCCTTCCGGCCGGCGCCTCCCGCAACGCCGTGTCCTGCCGGCAGAGCTTACCGGCGCAGATTCACGATCTCGTTCAACATCTCGTCGGCCGTCTTGATGACCTGGGCGTTCGCCTGGAAGCCGCGCTGCGCGACGATCATGTTGCTGAACTCCTGCGTGATGTCGACGTTGCTCCCCTCGAGCGCCCCCGGAGTGATCTTCAGGGCGTTGCCTTCCCGCGTCGTGCTCATGACCGGAAGCCCCGAGTTGGAGGATTCCACGTACATGTTGTCCCCGGACCGAGTGAGTCCGCCGGGGTTGAAGAACGTCGCGAGCGCGACCTGGGCAAGCGGGCGGCTGACCCCGTTGCTGAACGCGCCGTTCACCGTGCCGTTCGAGTCGACGCTCACGCTGACGAGGTCGCCCGCTTCGAATCCGTCCTGTTTGCTGACGACCGCGTTCGACGCGGTCGCGAATCCCGAGAGGCCGTCGACGCCGCCGACGGTTCCCGAGTTAATCGCGACCGTGAAGGGGGAGCCGTTCGGAGGCGTCAGGGTCAGGCCTGCCGCGCCGCCCGGGTAGCCGAAGCTCGCGAGCGTGCCGTCGGGGTTGAACGTCACGGTCCCGTCTCCGGACGGGGTGACGGGCGCGCTGTCGCACGAGGCGGTCCACGACCACGCCCCGGGCCCCGTGTTCGTGAAGAGGATCTGCAGGCTGTGCCTCGCGCCGAGCGAATCGTAGACGCTGATGCTCATCGAGTGGGATCCGCCGACCGCGGTGGATGCGTCGAGGTTTCCGGTCACGCTGATGTTACCCGTCTCCTGCGCCGGCGCCTTCACCCCGAGCTGGATCTGCACATCGCCGACCGCGGAGGCACCGGAGAACTGGCCCGCCGAGTCGGCATTGATCCCCTGCAGCACATAGCCGGTGGATGGCGAGACGATCCGCCCGTCGGCGTCCATCTGGAAGTTGCCAGCGCGCGTGTAGACCGTCTGCTCCCCGTTGCGCAGGGCGAACATTCCGTCCCCCTGGATCGCGAGATCGAGCGGCTGGCCCGTGCCCTCGATGCTCCCTTGCGTGTAGAGCTGATCGATACTCGCGATGCCGACGCCGGTACCGATCTGCATCGGGTTTCGCCCGCCGATGCCGTCCTTCGAGCGTGCCGCTTTCTCGAGGAGCTGGACGAATCCCTCCTGGAAAGTGACCCTCGAGGACTTGAACCCGACGGTGTTGACGTTGGCGATGTTGTTGCCGATCACGTCCATGTCGATCTGATGGCTCCGGAGCCCCGAGAGACCGGCGAAGAGTGCGCGAATCATTTGGGTTTCTCCTCTCTCATATCCCCTTTCGGCGTGCGCCGATGTGTCCGTCTTTCCTGGTTCCGCTCGACAGGGAGCGAATCCTATGCGTGCCCGTCCCCGCTCGCGTTCGTGATCTCCTCCACAGCCTCGAGCGGCACCTTGATGTCGCCGATCTTGAGGACGATCTCGCCGCTGTCGAACGACACGCCGGTCACGATGCCCTCCGTGTAGGTCTTGACCGCGACGGACTTGCCGTCCTCCCCCGTGACCGTGAGCTCGTAGGTGTACGTTCCGGCCGGGATCCCGTCGGGAAGCGTCAGGGTCTGGCTCCCTTCGCGGATGAAGCCGAGATCGCGGGTCTGGACGACATCGCCGTTCGCGTCGATGAGTCGAAGCGATGCGTTCCCGCCGCCCGTTCCGATGTCGACGCGGATCTTGCCCGCGGACGAGTCCGGGATCGAGACCTGGTTGCCCTGGGCGATGATGGAGCGCCCGAAGAGCGCGGCGCTGAATGCCGTCTTCGAGAGGACTTCCGTCATCTGAAGGCTCTGGGTCTGGGTGGCGAGGTTCTCGTTCACCTTCGTGAGCTGCTCGACGCTGCTGAAACTCGCGAGCTGGGCGGCGAACTCGTATGGCTGGAGCGGGCTCATCGGGTCCTGATTCCGGAGCTGCGTGACAAGGAGGGTCAGGAAGGCGTCCTTGTCGAGTTTGGTCCGATCGGCGGCGCTCGAGGTGGAAGCGCCTGCCGTCGACCCGATTGAATTCAAGGACGTGATCTGTGTCACTCTCTCTTTCCTTTCTCGAGCCCAGAGTGACGGGAGCCCTCGTTCCACGAGTGATCGCTCCCATCGCCCTGGGCCGTGTCCTTCCTCCCGCGCTCCTTCTCCTGAGAGTGCGGTGCTTCATGCTCGTTCGGCCGCGTGAACTCCGAGGAGGACGCCGGCCGACCGTGCTGAACCGAGAGATTCGATTGCGTGAATCCGCGCGTTGCGAGGGCGCGCTGCAGTGCGCCCAGTTCGCCGTCGAGCCGCTCGGCCGTCCCGCGATCTGCCGAGATGATCGTGGCGTGGATCGCGGAACCGCGGAGCGCGACGCGCAGGCGCCCCTCGATCCCATTCTCGCCCGTGAAGTCGAGGACCACGCGGCTGGCACTCCGCAGCGCGGATCCGGACGTCGTCGCCGATCCGCCCGTTTCCGGATCGGACTTCAGTCCACCCTCCGCGAGGAGGCGGTTGGACAGTTCGCTCGCATCCGCGCGGAGACGGGAAACGATCGATGCGCGACCTGCCTCGCCGGCTGGAAGGACAGGCGGGGGAGCGGTCGCCCCGGAGCCGGCGGTATCCGCGGCGGATCCCTTGGCAGTCCCGGTTCGGGTCCCGGCGCCGCGCTCGGTTCCGGAATCCGATTTCGCGCCGGTCTCTGTTCCCGTTCCCTCGCTCTGTGTTCCGGACGTCGCCGCCGCCGCGACGACCACGACCTTCGCGGTGAGCGCGGGCGCGTCTTTGGCGGTCGTCGGGGGCGCGGCCTTCGGCGGCGCGCCGGCAGGCGTTGCTTCCGCCCGCATGCCGTTTGATTCCTTGGGATCGCCAGCGCCGCGTTCGGTCCGCGTCGATGGATCGCTGGCGCCCTTCCCGTCGAGCGCCTCCATCGCGGCCTTCGCCGCCCCTTCGGTCCGCGGAGACGAGCCGGCCGAGGGGCCCGCGCCGGCGGTGCCGGCTGGCTGCGTCGCCTCCGGGCCGTTCGAGCCCGTCGCGGTGTCCGCATTCGCCGTCGCCTTTGCGTTCGTCGCAGGGGCATCGCCGGCTGCTTGCGATGACGCCGGCTGAGCCGAGGCGGATGGACTCCCTGACAGGATCGGCGGCATCGGGCCGGCCAGCGCGACGGCCAGTGCGAGATTGAAGGAACCCTCGGATCCCTCGGCTCGTTCGACCTGCGCATCGTGCGGACGGCCCGGCGCCTGCGCCTTCTCGGGCGCGCGATCCGTCTCGACTCGATGGGCCGCCCATCGCTGACGCCTTACGCCGGGATCGAATCGATCCACCGGTTTCACTTCCCCTCCTTCGCGGGGCTCACGAGGAGTCTCCGGCTGAGCGCGGCCGCGCGCTCCGTCGGGAGGAGCGCAAGGAGACTCGCCGCCTGCCGCACGCCAAGCGACCGCAGGATCGACTCGAGTTGATCGTCGGTCAGCCCTGCCATGATCCGGCCGGCGTCGACGGTCTTCATGCTGATCAGGATCCGCGCCATCTGCTTGATCGCGCGCGCATCGATGGACTCGGCCTCCGCGGCCTGCGTCGAATCGCTCGTCGCGATTGCGGGCGCCGGACCCGGCGCGCCGCCCGCGGCTCCGGTCGCGTCCCCGGTCGCCGCGCGGTTCCCTGCGTCCTTCGCGACTGGCGTCGCCTCGGCGACCGCCGGCATCGCGCCCCCGCTGGAGGTGGAGGGGGATGCGGATTCCGGTGCCCCCGAGACCTCCGGCTTGATCACGTCGGCTGGCGTCCTCCCCGATTCCCCGGTCGGGACGCGCGATGAATCGCTTTCGACCTTCGGTTGCGCCGTGTCCAGGGAATCCGCGGCCGCCGCTCGTTTCGGTGAACTCGGCGTCAGGGCCACGCGCGCCCCGGTCCCCACGGTCAAGGCGATGACGAAGACTGCGACCCCAATCAGGACGAGCCTCTTCATGTCGACTTCCCCGTTCTCTGGCGGCTATGGCGAGCCGTCTCGTCGTGATCGTTCTGCTCCTCGCGCGAGGTCTCGACCTGCCAGGCCGAGAGTCTTCGCTCGCGCAACCGCTCGACGACGCGCCGTTCGGTCCTCGCCTCGCCGAACTTCTCCTGCTCCGTCACGACCTGCTCCTCCGCGGCGCGGTGCGAACTCTGGGCGGCCTCGACCTGTCCGGCCGCGGCGCGCACCGCGAGATCCATGTTGCGCAGCGTTCCCGCCGTCGTCGTCTTTCCCGCCGCACCGGCGATCTGCTCGCCGCACCGGCCCAGTCGATCGGAGGCGGTCTCCAGCGCCTTCCGGCGTTCCTCTTCCTCGCGCAGGGCGCCCGATAGCGCGCGGGCGCGTTCCTTCTCCTTTGATGCCCGCAGCTGCAGGATTCGTTCGAGGCGGAAGAAGAACCTCACAAGGTGCCTCCGTTCATTCGCGCCCGAATCATCCCGGCGAGTTCGAGAAGGCGCGCGCGCACCTCTCCGGGATTCGAGTGGTCATCGGCTCCCTGGCAGAGGAAGGAGCGGATCTCCGCGCGAAGCGCGATCGCAGCGTCGACCATCGGATCCCCGCCGGCCTTGTAGGCGCCGACCACGATCAGGTCCTCGTGCGCTCGGTACGCCGCCTCACAGCGCAGCACCGTGTCGGCCGCATCGAGGTGCTCGCGCGAGACGACCGATTCGCGCACGCGGCTCACGCTCCCGAGGACGTCGATCGCCGGGAAGTGCTTCGCGTTCGCGAGGTGACGGGCGAGCACGATGTGGCCGTCCAGGATCGCGCGCGTCGCGTCCGCGATCGGCTCGTTGAAGTCGTCCCCTTCGACCAGAACCGTGTAGAGCCCCGTGATGCTGCCGCGCCGTGCGGTCCCGGCCCGCTCGAGGAGGCGGGGGAGCGCGGCGAAAACCGACGGGGGATACCCCTTCGTGGTGGGCGGCTCGCCGACCGCCAGTCCGATCTCGCGCCATGCCATCGCGACGCGCGTGATCGAGTCCATCATCAGCAGGACGTTCATGCCGGCGTCGCGGAAGTACTCGGCGATCGAGGTCGCGACGAGGGCGCCGGTCGCGCGCACGACCGCGGCCTGGTCCGAGGTCGCCGCCACTACGACCGATCGCTGCAAGCCTTCTCGACCGAGGTCGCGCTCGATGAACTCGCGGACCTCTCGGCCTCGCTCTCCGCAGAGCGCGATCACGTTCACATCAGCCGTCGTGTGGCGGGCGATCATCCCGAGAAGCACGCTCTTGCCGACGCCGCTCCCCGCCATGATGCCGATGCGCTGCCCCTCTCCGAGGGTCATCAGGCCGTCGATCGCGCGGACGCCGGTCCCGAGCGGCGCGTGGATCAGCGACCGCTCGAGCGGGTTGGCGAGCTTCGCGGTGAGCGCGCGCCGCCGCGTCACGCCGATGGTGCCGCGGCCGTCGAGCGGCCGGCCCAGTCCATCGAGGATGCGGCCGATCAGCCCATCTCCAACGTTTGCGTAAAAGCCTCTCCCCAGAGGAATTACGACCGCGCCCGGATGTACTCCTTCAATCTCGCCGAGCGGCATCAAGAGGACCCCGCGCTCGTGAAAGCCCGCCGCCTGGGCGAGGATTGCGGACCTGCCCTCCGGGACGATCCGGCACAGCTCGCCCACGGCGACCGGCAGGGAAGAGACCTCGACGACCTGCCCGATGACGCGCGTCACGCGCCCGCAGACCGTGAACCGAGGAGACGCCTCGCACCGCGCGAGAGCGTCCTCGAGCCACGCCCCCTTCGCGGCCGGCGCCGGCCCGGTCACGGTCCCGGCACGATCGTTCAGCGTGACGCTCATTCGGCTTCGAACCTCTCGAGGATCGTCCGGAGGGCCACGTCGAGCCTGCCGTCCAGGATTCGCTGGGGCCCCTCCGCGATGAATCCTCCACGATCGATGGACGGATCTGCGACACACTTCATGGTCCGCGCGCCATTCTCCCCGGCGGCGAGACGCTCGAGGGCGTCCTGGACCACGATCAGATCGTCGGGATGGAGTCGGATCTCGATCGGCGAATCGAGCGGGATGAGTTCGAGCGCACGCTCGACCAACCCCTTGACGATCTCGGCGTCGACCTTGACTTCGCGCTGGATGATCTTCGCCGCGACCGCGACGGCGAGGGCGTGCAGGTCGGTCGACATCGTGCGCGGAAGCTCCCGCCGCGCGTTGGCCAGAGCGTCTGCCGCATGGCGCAGCGCGGTCACCGCCGTCCCGATCGATTGCTGGACGGCGGCGGCGCCTTCCTTCGTCCCGTCCGCGTGACCCCGCTGGTACGCACGGTCCGTCTCGCTCTCGCTCTGCTCGATCGACAGGATCTGCGCCCCGCGCGTCCCGACCCCGCCGGCTCGCCCCCGGCGCGGAGGGGCGGAATCCGCGAGCTCCGGAAGCTCCCATGCGCCGTCCGGCCCGATGGGCGCGGGATTGGGGCGCGATCCGCGCTTCTCGAGGTCCGGCGGGAACCAGGAGGCCTCAGGGGATGATTTCATTGTCCGCACCCTGGCTCTTGACGATGATCTCGCCCGCCTGCTCGAGTCGCCGCACCGCCTCGATGATCCGGGCGTGCGCCGCCTCGACTTCCTTCACGCGCACCGGTCCCATCAACTCGATCTCCTCGTCAAGGGCCGAGGCCGCGCGCTCCGACATCTGGGACTTGATGTGCGTCTTCAGCTCGTCGCTCGCCGCCTTGAGGGACAGCGCGAGTTCCTTCGTGTCGATCTCGCGCAGGAGTCGCTGGATCCCCTTCGAATCGATCAACAGGATGTCCTCGAAGACGAACATCAGCGCCTTGACCTTCGAGGCGATCTCGGCGTCCCTTTGCTCTATCGCCCCCATCAGCTCTTCTTCAAGCGGGCCGCCGGTCACGTTCAGCAGCCTGGCAACGACACCCGGACCTCCCGTCGTCGTGACGGCGCCGGCCGTCGATGCAGCCACCTTGCGCTTCACGATCGATTCCACCAGCGCGAGGGCCTCCGGGAACACCCTCTCCATGCGGGCCATGCGGAACAGGACGTCTCCGCCCAGCTCAGCACTGAGCGCCTGGATGACGGCAGACGCGTGGCGTCCATCGAGGTGGGACAGGACGAGGGCGATCGTCTGCGGGTGTTCGCCGCGGAGGGCGCCTGCGATCTGGTCGGGCGCGGCCCGCTTGAGCTGCGCAAACGCGGCGTTCTCCTCATTCTCGCGGACCTTCTCGATGATCGCGCCAGCGTGGGTCTCGCCGAGGGCCTGCTTGAGGAGCTGCCTGGCGAAGTCCTCGCCCCCTCGCGCCGTCGTCTGCGCGAGCTTCCGGGATGTTTCCTGGAATTCCTGCAGGACGAAGTTCACGACGTCCGGTTCGACCGACGGCATCTCGATGATCTCGCGCGTGATCGTCTCGACCTCGCTGGAGGTGAGTTTCTGCAGGATCTTCGCCGCATCGTGCGAGCCGACCGCCATGAACAGCACGGCGCACTTCTGCGGTCCCGTCAGTGTCCGCCCGGTCGCGCCGGCGCTCATCGGGATCCCGATTCCGACAGCCAGGTCCGCAGGACCTCCGCTGTCGCCTCGGCCGGCTCAGGTCCGCCCTGGCGGGACCCTTGCCGCCCCCCCGGGAGGAGGACGAGATCGGGCCTTCCGCCGGCTCGAAGGGCGGGAGCGCCCTCGCCCTCGGTCCCTTGCGCCCCCTCTTCACCCTCGCCCGCCGCGGCCGTCATCGGCTGAGGGCCGCCCTTCATCCCGAACGCGCGCATCCCGAGAACCAGCAGGGCGATGATCGCGAAGAACCCGATGGCCGGGCGCAGGAAGCGCTCGACGATCAGGGAGAGGTCGGTCTTCGGACGCCCCGAGGACGTGGCGCCTCCCGTCACGCCCTCGGGCAATCCCGCCGTGCCGAACGGCACGGCCACGACGCTCACGCGATCGCCGCGCGCCGGATCGGCGCCGATCGCGTCACGCACCATCGCATCGAGCCGTTCGGTGGTGATCGGCTCGGCGCTACCGCCCTTCGCACCGGCCCCGGTCGCGCCCTTCGCCTCGCCGGCGAGCGCGGCCTGATCGACGAGGACCGCCGCCGTGAGACGCGTGAGCTTCCCGACCGAGCTCGTGTTCTTCTCGAGCTTTCGCGAGTTCTGGTAGGAGTTGTTGACGACCGTCTGGGTCCCCGTGCTGCCCCCTGCCCCCGGCTCGGTCTCGCTCCGCTGCTCGGAAGAGAGGACCTGGGTCTCGGGGTCGTAGGTCTCGATCGTGCGGTCGACGCGGTCGAAGCTCATGTCCGCCGTGACCTGCGCCCGCACGCGCCCGGGGCCGACGACCGTCGCGAGGAGCCCCTCGATCTTCTCGGAGAGACGGTCCTCGACCGATCGCTGGATCTCGAGCTGCCAGCTCGTCATGCCGGCCGCCGATCCATCGCTCGACGGAATCGAAAGGAGCCGTCCCGTATCGTCCATGACGGCGACGTTGTCGCTCGCCAGGTGCTCGACGCTGTTGCTGATGATGAAGGTGATCCCCTGGACCGTCTCGGGCGGGAGGACCGTCCCCGCGTCGCACTTCAGAACGACCGACGCGCTTGCCGGCTGCTCGAGCTTGCGCAGCACGCTCGGGGTCGGCAGCACGAGGTGGACCTGCGCCCTCTGGATGCCGCGGATCCCAGCGATGGTGCGGGCGAGTTCGCCTTCGAGAGCGCGCTGGTACGTCACGCGCTGCGTGAAGTCGGTCATCCCCCAGGTCGGCTTGTCGAAGAGCTCGAGGCCGGGGCGGCCGCCCGACGGGAGACCATCCTTCGCGAGCGCCACGCGCGCGCGCGCGACATCGGATACCGGGACCAGGATCTCGGTCCCGCCCTCGCCGAGACGATGCGGGATCGCGCTCTTCTTGAGCTTGTCGTCGATCGTCCCCGCCTCGCTCAGATCGAGATCGCTGTAGAGCGTGACGTACGTCGGGGTCGACGCCCACTTCCCGACCGCCCAGACGGCGATGATCGCCGCGGCGGCGGCGCCGATCAAAACATACCGGCGGCTTCCGCTTGCGCCGCCCAGCGCGGAGAGGGATCGAACCGGCAAACGCGTTATGGGTGCAGGCATTCGTTCCTCACTGCATGTTCATGACGGACCGATACGCCTCGGTCAGCTTGTTCCGAATCTCGACCAGCAACTCGAGCGCGATTCCCGCTTCCTCGCTGGCGGCCATCACCTGGTGCAGCTCGACCGGCTCGCCGCGGAGGAAGGACTTGATCATCTCCTGCGCGTCGTCCTGCATTCCTGAGGCGTCGTTGATCGCCTTCTTGAACAGGTCGCTGAACGACGACGAGTTGGCCTCGCTCGCATTCGCCCGCGGCGCCTCTTCGATCGACTCGAAAGAGCGCAGAACGGGGCGATCCAAACGGATCGGCGAGGTCATCGGATCATCCCCTCACGTCGATCCGCTGCCCCGTCGGGGCCGCGGAGGACGGAACCTTGCCCGAGCCGCCCGGCTTGTACGTGAGCGGACCGAGCGACGCCTGCTCCTGGAAGAACGCGCGCTCCTCCTCGGTCAGGATCTCCCAGAGGGACGCCTCCTGCGGCGCCTGCGCGGGGGCGCCCGCCGGCGCGGCGTCCTCGTTCGGTCGCGCCGCGGATTTATCCGCAGCGGCTGCGGCGCGACGCGAGGTCGGCTCGGGCCGGGGATAGAAGGACGGCGACTGGAGCGGCCCGCTGATGTTCAT